>Ga0316231_1000216_pt1 | contig 93234 bp, 77 predicted proteins | sample TBH18027metaG_FD_206002 | JGI IMG/M metagenome (GOLD analysis project Ga0316231, IMG submission 206002) | Freshwater microbial communities from Trout Bog Lake, Wisconsin, USA - TBH18027 | ecosystem: Environmental > Aquatic > Freshwater > Lake > Hypolimnion/Profundal zone | place: USA: Wisconsin... | reverse complement strand
TTCTTGATCTTGTTCTTGATCCTGTTCTTGATCTTGTCCTTGATCCTGTTCTTGATCTTGTCCTTGATCCTGTTCTTGATCTTGTTCTTGATCCTGTTCCTGATCTTGTTCTTGATCCTGTTCCTGATCTTGTTCTTATTTTCCCTTCGCCATGTTGCAATGCGAGAGTACACTTTCCCTCGTGCCCCGAGGACTGAAGCACTTCCAGAAGTCTGGTCATCTTCACTTCGTCACGTTCAGCTGTTACCGGAGGCGTCCACTCCTGGCGGAGCCATCCGCGTGCACTGTTTTCGAGCAAGCACTTGAGTGGACACGGCGGAAGTACGAATTCTTCATCTGTGGCTACGTTGTCATGCCCGAGCATGTTCATCTTCTGCTGAGCGAACCCCTGCAAGGGACACTCGCTTCAGCAATGCAGGCGATGAAGCAGTCGGTGTCAAGAAAACTCGGCAACGGCAATGGCGAGCCTTTCTGGACCGAGCGCTATTACGACTTCAACGTCTTCAGCACGAGCAAAAGAGTCGAAAAGCTTCGTTACATGCACCGCAACCCAGTCGTGCGCGGATTGGTGCAGCAACCGGAAGAATGGCTCTGGAGCAGCTTCCGCCACTATCTCTCTGGAGATGAGGGGAGCGTTGAGATCGAGTCGCCGTGGACGGCCAGGAAGCGGGGACGCGCGGGGGATGTGCCAACCGTAAAAGTCAAAGACCCCGCCCTAGCCAACAACAAAGACAGGCTAGAACGGGGCACCCTGAAGGGATTTGATAATTAGAGGCAGTGTTTACGCGAAGATCTCGCCCGGCATGCCATTCAGCGTGCGCGACTTCAACGTATTCGTATTCTTTCGTGCGTGCGTGATCAGAATCGGCATATTGGACGGGGTCGCTGACTTCATCTTGCCCATCTCTTTACGCTCGATCTTCAGCTTGAGCGTGCGCTCAAAGCGGCGCAGTTCAATCATTTCGGCACCACTTACCAGCGTGGTCGCCAACCCAAGATTGCCTGCCCGTCCAGTGCGGCCTACACGATGGATAAAGTCTTCCGCGATCGCCGGCAGATCATAATTCACCACGTGTGCGACGTCGCCGACGTGAATGCCGCGAGCGGCCACATCGGTCGCCACCAGCACCTGAATTCTGCCTGCTTCAAAACCTGCCAGTGCAGCCGAACGCTGGCTCTGGGTACGGTCGCCGTGAATCATCGACGCGGCGAATCCGTCGCGCATCAGGTCCTTGGCCAACCGCTCGGTTCCGCGCTTGGTGCGGGCAAAGATCAGCGTCTTGCCGCTCTCGTTGTAGAGCAGTTCGCGCAGAACATTTCCCTTCTGCATCGCCGGAATTTCATAGGCTTGCAGTTGTACGGCTTCATTGGGCTTCAGCACGTTGCCCAGCGCAATGCGAACCGCCGAGCGGGTGCAGCGCAGAAGTAATCCTTGTACGGACTTCTCCAGCGTTGCCGAATAACAAAGGGTCTGCCGTTCTACCGGCAGGGCTGCGAGGATGCGTTGAATCGCAGGCAAAAAGCCCATGTCCAGCATCCGATCGACTTCGTCCATCACCAGCACCTGTACGTTGCGCAGATCTACGATCCGGCGGCGCATGTAGTCTTCCAGGCGTCCTGGGGTTGCCACTACCATCCGTGCTCCCGCGCGCAGTGCGCGAATCTGAACCTTCTCGCTCAGTCCGCCGATGACTAACGCAGCCGGCGGTGCTTTCTTCGAACGTAGTGCTTCATACTGCTCATGTACCTGGATAGCGAGTTCGCGCGTGGGCACAAGCACAAGCGCGTTGATTTTTCCAGCTGGCGTCGCGGCCAGCATTTCCATCACGGGGATCAGGAAGGCCAGCGTTTTACCGGTACCGGTCTGCGCTGTCGCAATAACGTCTTTGCCTTCGAGTGCCGGCGGAATCGCCTGCATCTGAACGGGGGTAGGGTTTACAAAGTTCTTTGCCGCAAGCGCCTGATGTAGTTGCGCCTGGAGCGGCATTTCTTGAAATGTACTCATTCTTAGGTTTTCTTCTTCTCTCTGTATACTAGGCGCGCGAGTTGGATGTGTGCGCGCGGAAACACATATCCTGCATTTTCGGTCGGGAGGAGATTTTGAGATCGAATCGCAGTTACTCGGCGGGGTCAACTCAGAATCGCGCATCCAACTTCGCGAGATACTGTTTGAATACTATCACAATACCTTGTGATGCGACGGTGCATTCTCGTTTGGCGCTCATATTCAGTAACTTATCGGCGATGATGTTCCCGGAAAGTTACCCCTCGGTTATCGAAATCGATCATCATCTCTCACGCGCCCGGCGTCAATTGCCCAATATCGCTAAATCCACCCGTAAAATGCCCTCTCCCCCCGTTGACTCTCTGCACATTCTGCGGTAATCTCGATTATTAATTATGGTTTCCATGGCTACAGCCCCGCTAACAACACCGGCAGCTCGTGACGTACGCACAACAAGCGTACTGAAGCGAATTACCACCGGCAGCGGGGGATAGAATCAGGCAATCTTAAACAGCCCGAGTACTAACCACCCGCCAAACTAAAATCAGGCGGGTTTCGTATTTTTGGCTCATGTTCCAGCGCATGTTCCTCCCAAGGAAGAATGCGCCGCACCAGGAGAGCAATGCGAGACGACTTGGATTTGCACGACGAGGATTACCAGAAACGCCACACCAGCGGATTGCCGCCAGCACAGGGTCTATATGATCCGGCAAACGAGCATGATGCGTGCGGTCTCGGTTTTGTCGCCAGTATTCGCGGCGAGAAGAGCCACTCCATCGTGGAAAAAGGGATCGAGGTGCTCACGCACCTGGAGCACCGCGGAGCATGCGGTTGCGATCCCGAGACAGGCGACGGCGCGGGAGTGCTGATCCAGATTCCGCATGAGTTCTTTTTGCGCGAGTGCGCTGCCCAAGGCATGGATCTTCCAGAACCAGGCAGCTATGCGGTCGGAATGGTCTTTCTTCCCGTCGGCAAACGCGAACGACTGCAATGCGAGGGCGTCGTCGAGACGGTTCTGCAGGAAGAAGGCTTTGAGGTGATGGGTTGGCGAGACACGCCTATCGAAGCCAGTGCGATCGGTCGAGTTGCGCGCGGCTCACAACCCTATATAGAGCAGATCTTTCTCAAGACCCTGCAACCACTGGAGGAGAAAGTCTTCGAGCGAAAGCTCTACGTAGCCCGGCGACGAATTGAAAACGAAATCCTGCACGCCGAGATAGAAGGAAAAAGCAATTTCTATATTCCCTCACTCTCCTGCGTCACCATCGTTTACAAGGGCCTGCTGCTTGCTCCCCAGATCACTAAGTTTTACCCCGAGCTAAGCGACCCCCTGGTAAAGAGCGCTCTCTGCCTGGTTCACCAACGCTTCTCAACCAATACCTTCCCGAGCTGGCCTCTCTCCCATCCCTACCGTCACATTGCGCACAACGGCGAAATCAACACCGTCAAGGGCAACGTGATCTGGATGAATGCGCGCCAGCGCCTGTTGGAGTCTCCGCTGTTTGGCGAAGACCTGAAAAAGATTTTCCCAGTCATTACTCCTGGCGGCAGTGACTCCGCATCGCTCGATAATGCCGTGGAACTGCTACTGCACTCGGGGCGCGACTTGGCGCACGTAATGGCCATGCTGATTCCTGAAGCCTGGTCGCGCAACCCGCACATGGATCCCGCGAAACGTGCCTTTTACGAATATCACGCCTCCCTGATGGAACCGTGGGACGGCCCTGCATCGATGGCATTTACCGACGGGCGCGTGATCGGAGCAACCCTGGATCGTAATGGACTGCGTCCCGGCCGTTACGTGGTCACCACCGACGATCTCGTGGTACTTGCATCGGAAGCCGGGGTGCTTGAGTTTTCGCCCGAGCGCGTGAAGTACAAGGGGCGGCTACAGCCAGGCCGCATGTTCCTGGTGGATACGGTTGCAGGGCGCATTATCAGCGATGACGAAATCAAGACCCAGCTCGCCGCCCGCCAGCCTTACGCGGAGTGGATCAAGCAGAACCAGATCACGCTTGAGCTTCTACCTGAGCCGACGCGTCTGCATGGCCCAAGTCATGACACGATCATCGGTCGCCAACGTGTCTTCGGTTACACCGAAGAAGACATCAAGATGATCATGGAGCCGATGGCTCGTACAGGCGAGGAGCCGACCGGTTCGATGGGCTGCGACACGCCGCTGGCATGCCTCTCCGATCAACCGCAGCTTCTGTTTAACTATTTCAAGCAGCTCTTTGCGCAGGTAACCAATCCGCCCATTGATCCCATTCGCGAAGACATTCTGATGTCGCTGACCAGCTACATCGGAACCGAGCGGAACATTCTTGATGAGAGTCCGCTGAACTGCCACACCCTCAAGCTGCCGCAGCCAGTGCTGACGAATCGCGACCTCGAAAAGCTGCGCCGTGTTTCCAGTGGTGACCTTCTGGCGACCACACTTACGGCGACTTTCCGGGTGGATGAAGACGGGCCAGGACTCAAGCGCGGGCTGGATGGCCTGTGCCGCCGTGCGTCGCTTGCTGTCGAATCCGGCTACACGCTTTTGATTCTTTCCGATCGCGGCGTTGACATTGAATACGCACCGATACCATCCCTTCTGGCTCTCGCCGCAGTACACAACCATCTGGTGAAAGAAGGATCACGCACCAAGATCGCTTTGATCGTGGAGAGCGGAGAGCCTCGCGAAGTCATGCATTTTGCGCTGCTGATTGGCTATGGCGCGAGCGCGGTGAATCCTTATCTCGCAATTGAAACCCTGGAAGACATGGTTCAGCGTGGCCTTCTTCCCCCCGAAATCACGGCGGAAAAAGCAGCTTACAACTTCACCAAGGCCATCGATAAGGGATTGCTGAAGACTTTCTCGAAGATGGGCATTTCCACCTTGCAGAGCTATCGTGGCGCGCAGGTCTTTGAGGCCATCGGCCTCAGTCGTGAACTGGTTCGCGAATATTTCTCCGGCACCGTCTCCCGTATCGAGGGCGTAGGCTTGCAGGTGATCGCGCAGGAATCGGTTATGCGTCACGAGTATGGATTCCGTCCGCAAACGGCGTCAGAGCTGGAACTAGAGGTAGGTGGCGCCTATCGCCATCGCGTCGACGGTGAGTATCACCTGTTGAATCCGCAGACGATCAGCACCTTGCAACATGCGGTGCGACAAGGTAGTTCGCAGAAGTTCACCGAATACACCGACCTGATCGATAAGCAGAATAAACAACTCTGCACGCTGCGAGGGCTACTGCAACTAAAGGAAGCCAAGAATCCGGTCCCGATCGAGGAAGTTGAATCGGCGAAGGAAATTGTCAAGCGCTTTGCTACCGGTGCAATGTCTTACGGCTCCATCAGTAAAGAGGCCCACGAGACTCTTGCGATTGCAATGAACCGCATCGGAGGCCGCAGCAACACCGGTGAAGGCGGAGAAGATGCCGCACGCTTCAAGCCAGACGAGTCTGGCGATCTGCGGCGTAGTGCAGTGAAGCAGGTAGCCTCGGCACGCTTCGGCGTTACCGCGCACTACCTGGTGAACGCCGATGAGTTGCAGATCAAAATGGCGCAAGGAGCCAAGCCCGGCGAAGGCGGACAATTGCCGGGTCACAAGGTGGATGAGGTCATCGCGAAGCTGCGTCACTCCGTACCCGGAGTTACCTTGATTTCGCCTCCGCCGCATCATGACATCTACTCGATTGAAGATCTCGCGCAATTGATCTACGACCTGAAGAACGCAAATCCGGTGGCCCGGATCAGCGTGAAACTGGTTTCTGAAGTCGGCGTGGGCACGGTCGCTGCTGGCGTTGCTAAAGCGCACGCAGATGTTGTGTTGATCAGCGGCGATAGTGGTGGCACCGGAGCATCCCCACTCAGTTCAATTAAGCACGCCGGGATTCCCTGGGAACTTGGACTGGCGGAGACGCAGCAAGTGCTGTTGTTAAATGATTTACGCAGCAGAATTCGAGTGCAGACCGACGGCAAATTGCAGACTGGACGCGACGTGGTAATCGCAGCCCTTTTGGGTGCGGAGGAGTTCGGCTTTGCCACCACTCCCCTGGTCGCGATGGGTTGCATCATGATGCGGAAATGCCATCTCAACACCTGTCCGGTTGGCATTGCCACGCAAGACCCGGTGCTACGTTCGCGATTTGCCGGGCAACCCGAGCACGTCATCAACTTCTTCTTCTTCCTCGCCGAGCAAGTACGCGAATACATGGCGCGGCTTGGCTTCCGCAAATTTGACGAGATGGTGGGACGGGTAGACCGTTTGGAAGCACGGCTTGCTACCGATCACTGGAAGGCCAAAGGCATCGACCTGTCGACCATCCTGTATTCACCGGCACTGCCCACTCGCGTCGCTCGCCACTGCATTCACATGCAGGACCATGGGTTGGAGCAGGCACTCGATCACGAATTGTTGAATGCGGCAAAGGCTGCCCTGTCCGAAAAGAAGCCGGTCGAAGCGTTCTTCAAAATCCGCAATGTGCATCGCACGGTAGGCACCATGCTAAGCGGTGAAGTTGCGCGCCGCTTTGGAGCCGAGGGCCTGCCTGACGAAACGATTCGATTGCGATTCAACGGCTCGGCTGGGCAGAGTTTCGGCGCGTTTCTTGCCAGGGGAATTTCGATGACCCTGGAGGGAGATGCCAACGATTATGTCGGCAAGGGTCTTTCCGGTGGACGCATTATTGTATTTCCACCTCGAGATTCTCGCTTCCGCCCCGAAGAAAACATCGTCGTGGGCAACGTCGTTCTCTACGGCGCAACCAGCGGTGAGGCGTACTTCAGCGGCATTGCGGGCGAGCGTTTCGCCGTTCGCAACTCAGGAGCTACCGCCGTGGTTGAAGGTGTTGGCGACCACGGCTGCGAATATATGACGGGCGGCGTGGTAGTGGTGCTCGGCAGATGCGGCAGGAATTTCGCTGCCGGTATGAGCGGCGGAATTGCCTACGTTTACGACGAGGCCGGCGACTTCCATGACAAGAGTTGCAATCTTGCATCGGTCGATCTGGAGCCTTTGATGGGGGCATCGGATGTGCGCATTCTGACGACGCTGGTCGAGGAACACGCGCGGCGCACAGGGAGTCCACAGGCTAAACGAATTCTGGCCAACTGGACCCAAGTGCTATCGCATTTCGTGAAGGTCTACCCACACGAGTTGAAGCGTGTTTTGGGCGTGGAACGCAGGGCAAAACAGTACAGCGGTGCGCGCGAGATGGCAGCAAGCGTAGCCGTGGAGGTGCAGCGTGGGTAAGCCAACCGGGTTCATGGAATTTGAAAGAGCGCTGCCAACCAGGCGCGCGGCGGAAGTTCGAGTCAAGGACTGGTTTGAGATTTACGAGGAATTTCCGCAGGCCAGCGTGCAACAACAGGGTGCGCGCTGCATGGAGTGTGGTGTTCCCTTCTGCCATACCGGATGCCCGGTCAACAACCACATTCCAGACTGGAACGATTTTGTTTATCACGGACGCTGGGAAGAAGCGGTGCGACGTTTGCATTCGACCAATAATTTCCCGGAGTTCACTGGACGCATCTGCCCCGCTCCGTGCGAGGCCTCGTGCGTTCTTGGAATCAATCAGCCACCGGTCACCATCAAGCAGATTGAAAAGACAATTGTGGAGCGCGGATGGGAAGAAGGATGGATTCTTCCCGAGCCCGCCCTGGAAAAGAGCGGCAAGAAAGTCGCTGTGATCGGCTCCGGCCCTGCTGGCCTGGCGGCTGCGCAACAGTTGTGCCGGGCTGGACATGACGTGACGGTGTACGAAAAAGCGGATCGCATTGGCGGCCTGTTACGCTACGGCATTCCGAATTTCAAGCTTGAAAAACATGTGATCGACCGGCGGCTTAAGCAGATGGAAGCTGAAGGCGTGAAGTTTGTGACGAATGCGCACGTAGGCGTAAACGTTGACGTTGCTCAGTTGCGCAAAGACTTTGACGCCATCGTTTTGGCGGGCGGCTCTGAAGGTCCGCGCGATCTCAAGGTTCCGGGACGCGAACTGAAGGGCATTCACTTCGCCATGGAATTTCTTCCGCAGCAGACCAAGCGTGTCCTCGGCGATACCGTGCCTGCCGAGTCCACGATTCTTGCCACCGGAAAGAAGGTGGTCATCATCGGCGGTGGCGATACGGGAGCCGACTGCCTGGGTACCAGTTTGCGCCAGGGCGCGGCCAGCGTGAGACAGTTTGAAATCATGCCAAAGCCTCCAGAGACGCGCTCCGAGCGAACGCCGTGGCCCCTGTGGCCGCTGCAACTTCGCATTGAGAGCTCGCATGAAGAAGGCGGCACGCGCGAGTGGAGTTTGAATACCGTTCACTTCGAAGGCGATGCCGATGGAAACGTAGCGCGTCTGCACGCGGTACAGGTCGGTCTCCCGCCTAAATTCGAGCCAATCCCCGGGACGGAGACAGTGATCGAAGCAGACCTTGTGTTGCTTGCAATGGGCTTCACGGGCCCCATCCGTGGCGGAATGCTTGAGCAACTCGGCGTTGCTCTCGACGGGCGCGGCAATGTTGCCACCGATGAGCACAGCATGACTTCTGAAAAAGGCATCTTTGCTGCTGGAGACATGCGGCGCGGCCAGTCACTGGTGGTATGGGCCATAGCCGAGGGGCGTACGACCGCAGGCTACGTGAATGCCTTCCTCGGAACCGCCAAAGGCGTCGGGGCCTGATCCTGTCCCTGATCTGTCGAAGACAATATGCAATAAGAAGGACGGCTCTCGGGCCGTCCTCCTTATTGCGCATGAATGGATTAAAGGATGGAACAACAATAACTGCCGGGTGCCCCACCTTTGCCGCGCCGTTGTTGCGCGGCCAAGGTGGGAAGAAATCGCGTCCATTCCGGCGATTGTGCAGTTGGAGTTGTTATTCCTTACGCTTTCCATGCGCTGGATTCCACACAACAACTACGTGCGTGCAAACCCGCTGCTTGCAACTTTCCATTGGTGGGATGAACCAACAGGGTCTGAATACGAAATGGAATAGATTTACGAATATAAATCTCCGCCAGCAATTTGCTTACTTCGTCGAGATCATACTGTGCCATCGCCACCACGGAAGGCCCCGCACCGCTCAGGCAGACGCCAAGCAAACTGGGATGACGTAGTTCTAGCGCCTCTTTCAACCCGGGAACAATGGCCGCCCGGTAGGGTTGATGCAGACGGTCTTCGAGGGCCTCTCGTAGCATCGCAAAGTCAGCAAGACGCAGTGCTTCCAACAAAAATGCCACGCGCTGCACATTGAAGATTGCGTCGGCGCGAGAAATCATATCCGGTAGCACAGCCCGTGATGCCTTGGTCGCCAGATGTTGCTCCGGCGTTACAACCACTATTGCAAGTGACTCTGGCCAGGTTGCGCGCAGTACGCGCAATGCGCCCGGAACCTCGCAACTCACGGTCAATCCGCCCAGCAGCGCTGCTGCTATGTTGTCGGGATGCCCCTCCAACTCGCAAGCCGTGGTCAGCAACTCCTGCTCATCGAGCGCGCCTGCCAGAGACTCAAACAATCGCAGGCCAGCCACGGTAGCAGCCGCACTGCTGCCCAGCCCACCCTTCATGGGAATATCGCTTTCCACTCTCACGTCAAGTGCGGGAATCGGAAAATGATGACGCGCGGCGATGAACCGGAATGACCGTTCAATGTAGTTTTCGCCATCGAGCCGCTGGTTCACAAATTCAAAGTGCAACTTATCTTCGCCCGGCAGCACGCGCACTCGCAGCGAGAGGTAGAGTTGAACCGCTACCGCGAGCGTGTCAAAGCCCGGCCCAAGATTCGCTATGGAACCCGGAACGCGGATGATAATTTCTTCATTAGTGCGCATGGGCTTCCTCCCGCTGATGAGTGCGGATGATGAAGTTCGTATCTTTCAAAGCATGGCCAGTGAGGATTGCGACCACGCTCGCATCCTCTGGAATCGCGTTGCTGAGGCGTAGCTTGCGCAGTCCGGCGAGGCTTGCAGCAGAAGCTGGCTCGCAGCCAATGCCATCGTGCCCGATCACGGATTTCGCTTCGGCGATCTCCTCATCAGTCACGTCGAGCACTTGCCCGCCAGTGTTTCTCACCCCTCGCAGCGACTTCTTCCACGAGCGCGGATTGCCGATTCGGATCGCAGTTGCTATGGTCTCGGGCTCTTCGACCGGCGAGAGTTCTTCTGCGCCATCGCGCCAAAGTTGAGCGAATGGATTGGCCCCTGCCGCTTGCACCACAATCATGCGCGGAGCCTTGTCGATGAATCCGTAGTGCAGTAACTCGTCAAACGCTTTCGAGAACGCAGCCGAATTGCCGAGATTGCCGCCCGGGACGACGAGATAATCGGGCGCCTTCCAATTAAGCTGATCCATAAGTTCAAACATCGTCGTCTTCTGGCCTTCGATGCGGAACGGATTGATCGAGTTGAGGAAATAGATACCTTCGCCGGTTTTCTCCAGCAGCGTGTTTAACGCGTCATCGAAGCTGCCTTCTACCTCGACAACCTCTGCGCCGAAATCCAGGGCCTGGGCAAGTTTGTTCAACGAGACTTGTCCTGCAGGGAGATAGACGCGACCGGCCAGACCGGCGCGGGCAGCATAGGCTGCGAGCGATGCAGCCGTGTTTCCAGTAGAGGCGCAAGCCACAACCTGCGCGCCGGTGTGCACTGCCTCGGTCATTCCCACGGTCATTCCCAGGTCTTTAAAGCATCCCGTTGGGTTCCAGCCGAGATGTTTAATCTGCAGATCAGTCACTCCGGCCCATGCGGCGCTCTTGTGTCCGCGCACAAGTGGAGTGTTGCCCTCTCCGAGCGTCACGATTTCATTCGCCGGATAGTTGGGAAGAAATTCACGATAACGCCAGACTCCGCTGATGTCGCGGGGGTCGCGAGATCGCCGACGCTCACTCCATACTTCCTTCAGTGAAGCGGCCACGAACGTTGAGCCATCGAGGTCGACTTCGAGCAGTCCTCCGCAGGCAGGGCAGGCAAGCACAGGGGCATGCAATTCGAACTTGGTTGCACATTTTGGATCGAAACAGCGGAGTTGCATCAGAGCTCCTTCGTAAGAATCGGCATGGTTAGCGGTGGCTGAACCAGGAAATCAAGTTTTCGAATATCTCGCATGGCGGCTTCGAGTTGCTCGGCTGGGCACTGTTCAAGCGTAACCACAAATGGCAATGCGTCTTTCGGGAAGCCAGGCTTCTGCAGCAGGGCGTCGATATTGATTTTGTGCTGCGCCAGTGCGTTTGCAATCGAGGCGACAATTCCCGGACGGTCACGCACCGTGAAGCGCAGGTAATATTCTGAAGCGAAATTTCCGCTTACCGGCAGCGCTTCGGCTCTAATGTGCTGACGTACATTGCAACCGCAACGTCCACGGGCAATGTCCAGCAGATCGCTGACGACCGCAACGGCCGTCGAGTGTCCACCTGCGCCATGTCCGCTGAATGCGGTTTGTCCGCCATACTTGCCGCTGGAGAGAACCAGATTCAAACTGCCAGTGATGTGCGCCATTGGAGACTCAATCGGAACCAGCGCTGGCTGCACCGACGCGTAGATATTTCCATCGCGACGCTCGGCGCGCGAGATCTGGCGAATTGTGCATCCCAGGTCGTGCGAGTAGGTAAAGTCAACCGCGCCAATGCTGCGTATGGACGTGCATGGAATCTGCTCGGGCAGCACCACGGCCTTGAGGCCGATGCGAGAAAGAATCACCAACTTTGCGCGTGCATCGTACCCGTCCACGTCATCGGTTGGATCCGCTTCAGCAAAACCGGCGCCCTGTGCCCCTTTAAGCGCAGCCTCGAAGGAAACTCCCTCGCGCTCAACTTTGGTCAAAATGTAATTACAGGTACCGTTGAGAATGCCGCAGACTTTGTAGAGTTGATCTCCGGCTAGCCCCTCCTGCAGGGCATCAATGACAGGAACGCCGCCCGCGACCGAAGCTCCAAAAAATAATGCTCCACCATGTTTGCGAGCCAGATCACTGAGTTGCGGCCCATGCTGTGCGATGAGCTTCTTGTTCGCCGTCACCACGGACTTTCCCGCGATTAACGAGCGTGTAATCCAATCGTGCGCAGGGTCCACGCCACCAACCAGTTCCACGATGATATCCGCGTCGGACGCGAGCACCTGTTCGATATCGCTCGACCAACGAACATCCTCATGAACCCAATCAACTTTCTTCTTCGCCACATTGCGATTGAATACATGTGTCAACTTGAGCGGTGAGTGTTCAGGCTGATCGCAAAGAATGCGCGCAACCGCACTGCCTACGGTACCAAACCCCAGGATGGCAACCTTGAGCGCCTGAATCGGCGCCGGTGAAGCCTGATCGAATGCAGTAGTAGTAGCCAATCTGTTTCTCCAATCCTTCAGAAAAGTTATGCTTGCGCAATTTTGTGCGGCGCGGCAGACGTAGCGTGAGAGTGCGTGACCGAAGGTTGCTCAAAAAGTTGGCGATGTAACTGCTGCACTGACTTTACCGCATCCTTTTCTTCCACAACAAAGCTCACGCTGATTTCCGACGATCCCTGCGCGATCATGCGAATGTTTATGCCTGCGGCGGCCAGAATGCCGAATACTTCCGAGGCGATGCCAACTCGTCCGCGAATATCCTCACCAACCATGCAGATGATGGCCATTTCAGGCTGGAAGTCGACTTCGCCCAGTGCCTCCAACTCGCTGGTCAGCTTTACCAACTCGCGGCCTCCCTCGACTGCCACGGAGGCAGAAGCTCCGGAGATGGCGACAATCTCGCTCTGCAAATGGTGCCAGCGCAATAGGCTGAATAAGTCGTCAAGAAAGCGCAGCGATTCTACGTGACTTGGCGCATGCACGTTGAATACGGAGATGTTCCGCTTGACGGCGATGGCGCGAAATGACGACGGCCCCTGCGAGGCTATGGCGCGAATGATCGTGCCTGCCTCGTTCGGTTTGTGCGAGTTAAGCACTGCGACTGGGATGTCATGTTCGATGGCCGGCAGCAAAGTAGCGGGGTGCAACACTTTTGCGCCGAAGCAGGCAAGTTCGGTGGCCTCATGGAAGCTGATTTCCGCGATCCTCTGCGCGTTGGGACAGATGCGCGGATCAGTCGTCAATATGCCGCTGACGTCCGTCCATATCTCAATGCGTCCTGCCATCAGCGCCGCGCCGATGATGGCAGCGGAATAATCTGATCCGCCACGGCCCAGGGTCGTCACTTCGCCGGACTCGCTCGACGCAATGAATCCTCCTAGAACAGGAACCAGGTTCTGCTCTAGCAGTTCGGGAATCGCTTGCATGAGCTTTTCGCGGGTTGCCGTGGCGAGGGGCGATGCGACCGGATGCCTTGCATTGGTGACAATCAACTTTCGCGCATCGGCGTGCGCCGAGGGCACTCCGAGCGCGTTGAAGGCGGCTACCACCAACTCGCTTGAAAGCACTTCGCCGAAGGTGAGCAGGTGTGAGCGTTGCCCAGCCGTAGCCGACCCTTGTGCGGCAATCTCAGTGACCAACGCGGTTGCCTCGGCAAGACGCGCATCCAGCTTCAGGGCAAATGCAGTAGCTTCTGCCGAGTTCAGCATTTCGACGGAGGCCAGGATATGCTTCTCCCGGATGCCATCCAGCATTTCACAGGCGAGACCCAGTTCGCTTTGCTCAGCAGCCTCGGTGACCTGAACCAGGCCATCGGTCACACCGCCCATGGCACTTACGACTACCAATGGCTGCTCTGCGAGTCGCGACGCCACGATCGAGGCCACCCTTCTGATGGCGACGGCGTCTTGCACTGAGCTGCCGCCAAATTTCATGACAATCATCCCTGGCTCCTAAAATATCGCGCAAACAAAGAACCCATCGTCTGCCGGACGATGGGTTCTTGAAGGGTGCGAATCAGTTTGTCTTATCTGATCTCTTCGCGGAACTCACATGCGCCCGGATTCAGGTACAGGCATGTAATTGTGCCTGTTGTTGTTATCCGGGATGTCTTAATAATTCGCATGCTACCTAGCATCAACGATAAACGGAGCCATGCTGGAGTGTCAAGTCAGGGGTTCCACAATCCAGCAATTTTCGCCCTCGAACAGCATTACGTTTTTTAAATTACTTTGCCGCTGCAATCGTGCTGACGGTCAGCGTGTTGCCCTTGAGTTCGCCGGTAACAGTCGCCTTCTTGCCTGCCAGCGCGTCTACCTCAGACGTCTTGCCTGCAAGAATATAAACTTTTCCGTCGACTGCCATAGCAAATTTCGCGCCGGCCTTTACACAAGCGCGGGTGCACTCTGCGTCTGACTTACCGGGCATCATGTGCTTCCTGGTGCACATGTCATCGGTGATCACGCCAGTCACGGTGGTTGCCGCCATCGCGGGAATCGCACATAGGACACCAAGAATCACAAACGCAAACATCTTCTTCATGGCTTTCTCCTTATGCTGAGAATGGTATCTGAATTGAACCAACGTCGCCAGTGGCGACGCCCAACGCAACAAAGCTCCCGCAAATGCGAGAGCTTTGTTGGCAGATTGACCCTGCGCTTGCGCGCAACGCCCTATCCGTCTGCAGGAGTTTAGTACATGCCGCCGCCCATACCGCCGCCGCCGTGAGGCATCGCGGGCTCCGACTTCGGTTCCGGAATTTCCGCGATCAGGGCTTCGGTGGTTAGCATCAGGGCCGCAATCGAGCCTGCGTTCTGCAGGGCGGTGCGGGTTACCTTGGTCGGGTCGATGACGCCAGCCTTCACCAGGTCAACAAATTCACCAGTCTGGGCGTTGTAGCCGTAAGACATGTCTTTGTTGTCGCGGATCTTGCCGATGATGACTGCACCCTCTTCGCCAGCGTTGGCGACGATCTGGCGTAGTGGCTCTTCCAGGGCGCGCTTCACAATGTTGGCGCCGATCTGCTCGTCGCCTTGCAGCTTCAGGGCATCTACCGCAGGAATGCAGCGGATCAGGGCAACACCGCCGCCCGGGACGATACCTTCTTCGACCGCGGCGCGGGTTGCGTGCATGGCGTCTTCCACGCGAGCCTTCTTTTCCTTCATTTCGGTCTCGGTGGCTGCGCCGACCTTGATCACCGCAACGCCGCCGACGAGCTTCGCCAGACGTTCCTGGAGTTTCTCGCGGTCGTAGTCGCTGGTGGTCTTTTCGATCTGGGCGCGAATTTCCTTCACGCGGCCAGAGATGTCTTCAGGCTTGCCGTTACCCTCGACGATGGTCGTATTGTCTTTGTCGATGGTGACTTTCTTGGCGTTGCCGAGATCGGCCATTGTGAGGTTTTCCAGCTTCAGGCCAAGGTCTTCGGTGATGGCCTTGCCGCCGGTCAGAGTCGCGATGTCCTGCAGCATTGCCTTGCGGCGATCGCCAAAGCCGGGAGCCTTGACGGCAGCCACGTTCAGCGTGCCACGCAGCTTGTTGACCACCAGGGTGGCCAGTGCCTCACCGTCGATGTCTTCGGCGATGATGACTAGCGGGCGGCCGCTCTTGGCAACCTGCTCAAGCAGCGGAAGGAGATCCTTCATGCTGCTGATTTTCTTTTCGTGGATCAGAATGACAGCGTTTTCCAGAACCGCTTCCATGCGCTCTGCGTCGGTCACAAAGTAAGGAGATAGATAGCCGCGATCGAACTGCATGCCCTCGACCACTTCCAACTGCGTTTCCATGGTCTTGGCTTCTTCAACGGTGATGACGCCATCCTTGCCGACCTTCTTCATCGCTTCCGCGATGATGTGGCCGATGGTCTCGTCGTTGTTGGCGGAGATGGTGCCCACCTGGGCGATCAGCTCTTCGCGGTCCACCGGCTTGCTCAGCTTATCGAGCGCGCCAGCGACGCGGTTTCCTTCTTTGTCTACCGTGCCGTTAACAGCGGCAATGGCTTTTTCAATGCCGCGCTTCAGCGCCATCGGATTCGCACCGGCAGCCACGGTCTTGACGCCCTCGCGGTAGATGGACTGGGCCAGAACAGTCGCGGTCGTGGTGCCGTCGCCGGCGATGTCGCTGGTCTTGCTGGCGACTTCCTTGACCATCTGCGCGCCCATGTTCTCGAGCGTGTCCTTCAACTCAATTTCCTTGGCCACAGTTACGCCGTCTTTGGTAATGAGCGGCGAACCAAACTTCTTCTCAATAACTACGTTGCGACCCTTCGGTCCGAGCGTCACCTTGACTGCATCTGCCATGGTGTTTACGCCGCGGAGGATCGCCTGACGGGATTCCTCACCGTGAACAATCTGTTTTGCCATTGTTAAAAGCTCCTTCGAAATTACTGGTATGCTTCAGCGCGCAAGTCTGTGCGGCTGATGGATCAAAATTCAAATGGCGGCAAATGGCCGCCAGAAACTACTTCTCGAGAATGCCGAGGACTTCTTCTTCGCGCATGATCAGCAGCTCTTCGCCGTCGATCTTGATTTCCGTTCCGGCGTACTTGCCGAACAGGATGCGGTCGCCTGCCTTCACTGCCAGGGGGAATACCTTACCTTCATCGTTGGACTTGCCCTTGCCGACGGCGATCACTTCGCCTTCCTGCGGCTTGTCTTTTGCGGTGTCGGGGATGATGATGCCACCGCGAGACGTCTCTGCCTCTGCAATGCGGCTCACGACGATACGGTCATGCAATGGTGTAAGCTTAGTGGTGATTGCCTGCTTTACTGCCATTCTCGGAACTCCTTTCGGGATTGAGAAGATCTAATTGCGGCGGTTGCCGCACCTTCAAACGTTGGCAGTGCTACATCCGTGGTGGATGCTGTTAGCACTCCTGCCAGACGAGTGCTAATTTATTCCTTTCATCCAGCCCGTGTCAAGCCCATGAGCGTACTTCACTCATATTTCTTACTTCCAGAGCTGAAGTTTTTGCTATGTGAGATTGAACGAGCCCTTTTTGCGGCAATTTAAGAGGTGGGTTCTATAAGACGGGAGTCAAGCAAATACTTGGAACAAGACCCGAAGCCTGAATGTTCACCTGACATCCAGGCCCCGGTTTGGACGCTCGGTTAAGAGGGTATAGCTCTGTCACAAGAAATGTTCTTCACGGTTATCCTGCCAAATTGAAGTGATAATGCCTCAATCTGAAACACGACTTCCCTCCGGAACTCGCTTACAACAGAGCCGCAATTTGCTCCTTATTTGGCAGTGACCCTAACCAGGGTCAGGTTGCAGTCACCATCTTTATTGGCGCAATCAGCCGGATCTTCACCCGCGACCCAGTACGTAGGATGAGACGATTTTTGGGCGTCTGCGCTGAATATGACAAAGTCGTGATCTCCCTGGCCACCAGTGGAATCAACGCATCTTTGGTCATTTAGGAGGAACGTCGTATACGCGTAACAGCCATGCAAAACCGCGTTGGGATCTGCACATGGGTGTACGCCATCGGGATAGGTTGTATCCGTACCGTCGGGGCAAGCCGGTTCGCTTACGTCGCTATAGTAGAAACCGAAATACCTGGTTGGCGTGAAGGCGATGCTGGTACCGGTCGGGGTAGGTATACGGTCCTTCGTGACCCCAGTCCCGCTGAATAGCTTGTGCTTTCTCCCCACAGCGGAACCGGTTGAATTGGTCTCAAACCAGCCAAAGTCATTGACTTCGTTCGGATTAGCCGTCGCATTGAGAAACAGTGTTGCCACCAATGACCCGCCGGTGCTGTGGAAATAGACCGTATTGTCGCGTGCGCCACCCGTGTCGGCTGCTGGGTCGTAGTAGGTCCCCGCCCAAAATGGTATAGCCCCAGGGGCGAAGGCCCCACTGGCCATTCCCACGCAATCACCCGTCGCAGTGATGCAGAACCCCGGATTCTTGTCGGCTGCGCCACTCCCATAAGCACCATTGGTGCTGGCAGCATTCCACTGCATATCCCACCAGGGCGCACCGTTGTCGTTAAGGTCGGGTTGGGTAGAACTGATGGGCGTCACCGACCAGGTTTGCCAGCCAGAAGCTCCAGGGCTGCCCATGAGAGATGGGTTTGGGCTGCCTATGAGAGACGAGGTTTGGGCGTAGGACGCCACGCACGCTGCCAATACAGCCATCCCAATCAGCAGGGTGAAACTGCGCCGCCGCTGAACTGCTTTGCTGGTCCGCTTTTCCTGATTTCTGCTTCTCATGTGTTTCCTCCGTGAGGGATTGCGTCCTCGAGAAATCGCAGTGTTCTGGGTGGAAAGCGTGTGCTACATACACTTTTCCACATTCGTGGAGCCAAGATTCGGAAGGTCGACTTCCGTTGCTCCTGAAGCACTCTGAATTCCAAAGCTGCCTGGAGTTTGTTTCCTTGTGTTTAGGAGGTATTTGCAGCCGTGCAGCGGAACTCTCGATTGCCCAAAACCGGCACAGAAGTGCCATACATTAGCAGGTGAGTTCCTAAGTCGTTTAGAATCAGCAGCTCTGGAATTTGGAATAAGTCATCGCCCTGCCAGCATTGTTAGACAGCAACAATTGGCGCATCTCATCCGCGCAGGTTAAGGTGTGAGGCTTGCGATCTGTGCCAACTGGAATGCGCGCCCGGTTGATTTCGCCGGTCAGGCGGAAGGTGCTGAAGCTTAGCGCCACTGCCCGTCCCTTGCTGCTGTTTGCCAACGCCAGCTTGCGCATACAATGTTTCCACAAGGAAGTCAGCTCAGGTTCCGACGCATTCCTGGCTGAAATGAAGAGGAGATCATGAGGAAGAGTTTGACCGCGCGACTGACCGCCCTCGCAGTTTTGCTGCTAATCGTGCCTGTTTGCCTATACGCGGGAGAAAAGAAGAAGAAGCCTGCGGAGCAGTTCTGTGCCCTCAGCTTTGTCATTCTCAAGGATTCCAATGGCAAGCCCATCAAGAATGCCAGTGTGGTGATTCACTCGCTGCGCAAGGATGGCAGCCAGGAGAGCGAAGGCTTCCAACTCAAAACTGACAACGACGGGAAAGCCCGTATCGACGACATTCCTTATGGCAAGTTGCGGCTACAGGTGATTGCACACAACCAGCAAACCTACGGCGACGATATTGAGGTGAACCAGAAGGAACAGGAGATCGTTGTGCGTCTCAAGCAGCCGACCGATCAAATATCCATCTACAAGTGATGGGAGGATCGCTACCAGTTCACTTGCAAAGATTAAAACAGCGAAGTGTGATTCCCGCAGGGAGAGCGCGGCGCGGCGTGGGTTGGTTTTCGATCGCGGCGCGGGGCACTTCCCTGCTGAGAGATCACTTCCCCAGGCTGCCGAGGTCTTGTTTTACTCTGCGGCAGTCCGGGGGTGTGAACTAGACGAGTCCCTGATCCATCATCGCGGTGGCAATTTTGAGGAAGCCCCCGATGTTGGCGCCAGAGACCAGATTTCCGGGAGCGCCGTAATTCGCGGCGGTCTCGAAGCAATTACGGTGGACTTCCACCATGATGTTGTGCAACTTCTGATCAACTTCTTCACGAGTCCAAGCTATGCGCTGGCTGTTCTGTGCCATTTCCAAACCGGAAACAGCAACGCCGCCGCAGTTGGCCGCCTTGGCAGGTCCAAAGAGAACTCCATTCTCAAGGAAGAGACGAGTTGCGGGCAGAGTGCTGGGCATGTTGGCGCCCTCGGCCACAACCTTGACCCCGTTCTTGATTAGATTCTCGGCGTCCTTCAGGTTGATCTCGTTCTGCGTTGCACTTGGGAAAGCGCAATCTCCCTTCATCGCCCATAGCGGATTGTGGTCCATCTGCATATCAGTCGGAACGAAGATTGCATTCTTGAATTGATTGACGTAGTCGCGCATACGGCCGCGTTGAACATTCTTCAACTCCATTACCCAGGCGAGCTTTTCGCGGTCGATGCCATCGGGATCGTAGATCACGCCATTGGAATCTGACATGGTGACTGGCTTCGCGCCGAGATCCAGCAGCTTTTCAATCGTGTACTGAGCTACGTTTCCGGAGCCGGAGACGAGGCATACTTTACCTTCGAGCGAGTCCTTACGGCTCTTCAACATTTCCTGCGCGTAATATACGCAGCCGTAGCCGGTCGCTTCCGGACGAATCAGCGAGCCACCCCAATTAATTCCCTTGCCGGTAAGGACGCCGGAAAACTCGTTGCGGATACGCTTGTACTGTCCAAAGAGGAAGCCGATCTCACGTCCGCCCACGCCGATGTCACCGGCGGGCACGTCCGTATTGGGGCCAATGTGGCGTTGCAGTTCGGTCATAAAGCTCTGGCAGAAGCGCATAACTTCGCCATCACTCTTGCCCTTGGGATCGAAGTCGGAACCGCCCTTGCCGCCGCCCATTGCGAGGGTGGTGAGTGAATTCTTGAATGTCTGTTCGAATGCAAGGAATTTGAGGATTCCGAGATTGACCGATGGATGGAAGCGCAGACCGCCCTTATAGGGTCCAATGGCGCTGTTCATTTGAATGCGGAACCCGCGGTTGATCTGCATGTTGCCGTGATCATCAAACCACGACACGCGGAACATAATGACGCGCTCCGGTTCCACTATGCGCTCAAGGATGCGCGCCGAACGGAATTCGGGATGCTTATCAAGGACGGGGCGCAGGGATTCGAGAACTTCCTGCACGGCCTGATGGAATTCCGGTTCGGCGGGATTCTTCGCCTTCACCTGGGCAAGTACTTCTTCAATGTATCCGGCCGGATTCTTGAATCCGGTGGATGCTAAGTTTGTTTCAGTTGGCATACGTGACGCCTCCAGAATTTGTAAACCAATTGCTTTTTATAGAAGGGCTCCCGGCGGGCCGATATCGCGAAGGGAAAGTGGATGGAGCGAGGCAGCGGGACATCTTCAGAGCACGCAATGCGGCGCGCTACGCTGCAGCGATCCATTACCACGAAACCACTGGGGTAAAGGTTGGCCCGGAGGCCTTTTGTTCGAGGAAATAACCCTCGATCCGGAACAGCATTAAATCTCCTATGGAGCCGCAGCGCCGTGACGGGTATCACTCGCAATCGTGATAAGTATACAAATCGCAACCTCCCTCTTATTGCACAGAGCGAGATTGCAGAGATCGGATCAGCGCGATTGGCACTCAAGGGATCGTGATAGCATGGTGAAATTCGCACTACAAACTTCGCAATTCGCCGGCTTTCCACTTCGAAAACCGCAACATCCGGAGTGTCGGATTTACCGCGAATCTGTAAGGCCGCGGGCTTGGACTGTCGTGGTCCTGATGAAGGAAGAGAAAACATGCGTCCGATTCCGATCTCGATTCCACCCTTGCTACTGCATTTCGTCATTTCCTCCTTTTCGATTGCTCTGATGCTAGTCGCACTGACCGCAGGTGCCTCGGCCCACGCGGGCTCAGTGTATGTCCCGGTAGATAGCTGGGCTTATTCCGCAGCAGAGCGGTTAGCAGTACTGACGAACACGCGAGCTGAAGTGCTGGGAATGAGACCTTGGACGCGGACTCAATTCGCCCACTTCCTCGAACGTGCGAGAGAAATGCCGCACGACGGCGAGAGCCAACAACTTCAACGCACTCTGGAACACGAGTTTGCCCCCGAACTGAACAGCGAGATTGAGCATACCGCGCTTGAGTCCATTTACGCCCGAACGACCCAGATCGCGGGCACGCCGCTGCGTGACAGCTACAACTTCGGACAGACACTCGCCGACGATTTCGCACGCCCATACGGACAAGGGTTCAATGCTGTCTCAGGCGTCTCAGGTTATGCGCAGGAGCGGGCAGGACTGTTGTACGTTCGCGGAGAGTATCAGCATGGCGCGTCGCTGCCGACACCCTCGCCTGCGGCGCTCGCGGCTCTTCCAGGCATCGATTTCTTACCGCTGGGGACTCCATCGCTTCAGACCCAGGGAGGGCCGGCAGTAGACCGCCTCCGACTGCTCGACACTTATGTTGGCGTCTCATTCGGCCGCTGGACTGGGATCATTGGGAAACAGAGCTTGTGGTGGGGCCCTGCAATCGGCGGCGCGATGCTGGAGAGTAACAACGCCGAGCCGATCTGGATGGCGAGGCTGACCAACGACCTGCCGTACCAGATCCCCTTACTCGGCAAAGCCCGGCTGGACATGTTTTACGGCAAACTCCAAGGACACAGGAACCTCGCGCAGCCTTGGATTCACGGAGAGAAGGTCTCATTCCAGCCATTCAAAAGCCTTGAGATTGGCTTTACGCGCACGGTAGTGTTCGCGGGAGTGGGCCGCCCATTCACCTTCAAGCGCCTTTGGAACAGCTACTTCAGCGTCGGGGACAACCAAAACGCCGACTTGGCGCAAAACGATCCTGGCGACCGCCGCGGCGGACTGGATTTCTCATGGAAGCTGCCCAGGATTCCAGTGACACTGTACAGTGATAGCTTCTCTGACGATGAACCGTCGCCACTGGCTGCGCCAACGCGTTCGTCCTTCCACCCTGGCGTGTACATTGCGCGACTGCCGGGATCGCTGGCAAAGTTCGATTTGCGTGCAGAAGGCAGCTACACCACGTCGGAGAACCCTTCGATCGCCAACGGGTTCAATTACTGGAATGGAATCTATTTTGATGGCTACACCAACAAAGGCCTGCTAATTGGCGATACCGTGGGCCGGGCCGGAGTGAGTTGGCAGGCGTGGAGCACGTATTGGATTTCACCGCGCAATAAAGTACAGGTGAGTTACCGGAATCGATACGTCAGCCCGAGGTGGTTTCATGGCGGAGCAACTCAGAACGACTTCCGCACCACCTCCAGCATGCAGTTGCAACACAACCTGAATGTGGAGTTGGGAGTGCAGTCTGAACGGCTCGTGATGCCCCTGTTAACCGGAAGCAACGCACCAAAGTACAACGTTAGCGGATGGGCGGGAGTGACTTACAGGCCGGAACACAAAGTGCAATAACGGCACCCAGAGCGGCCGTTCTGCAAATCAGTCGGGCGGTTGGGCTGCGAGAGCCTCTCTGAAGTAGTCAACGCTCATGGTGAGGCCTGTACGCAAATCAATTTTTGGTTCCCATCCCAGCAGAGCTTTTGCTTTGGAGATATCGGGACAGCGTTGCCTGGGGTCGTCGCTGGGAAGTGGTTCAAACACCAGGGTACTGGCGGAACCAGTGACCTCCAACACCATCCGTGCGCACTCCAGCATAGTGAACTCGCCAGGGTTGCCGATGTTGGTTGGGAGGTGTTCGCCAGAGGCAGCAAGGCGAACGATCCCGTCGACTTCATCACTTACGTAACAGAAGCTTCGAGTTTGCTTTCCGTCGCCGTAAATGGTGATGTTTTCACCGAGCAGAGCCTGCTTCACAAAATTGGAGATAACCCTGCCGTCATTGAGTTGAAGGCGCGGGCCATACGTATTGAAGATGCGAACAATACGTGTATCCACCCCGCGATAGCGGTGGTAGGCCATGGTGAGGGCCTCAGAAAACCGTTTGGCCTCGTCGTAAACGGATCGCAGACCGATGGGATTGACATGCCCCCAATAGGACTCGGTCTGGGGATGTACGTCAGGGTCTCCGTAGCATTCCGAGGTGGAAGCGAGTAAGAATCCGGCGTGGTACTTATGCGCGAGTTCAAGGCAATTACGGGTTCCGGTGGATCCGACTGCAAGGGTTTCCAAACCCCACCGCAGGTAATCCACAGGGCTGGCGGGCGAAGCGAACTCGTAAATGAAGTCTACAGTTCCAAAATCGAATGGCTGGCAGATATCGTGCGACTCGAAGCTGAATCGGGGGTCGGCGGAAAAGTCGCGCATGTTTTCCATCCGCCCGGTCAACAGGTTGTCAACACACACCACGGCGTGACCGTCGGCAAGAAGTCGCTCACAGAGGTGAGACCCTAGAAATCCCGCCCCGCCCGTTACCAGAATTCGCATGTTCATCCTCGACCACGTCTCCGCAAGGACGTGCGTTCCCGCATTCAAACCTTAATGCCTCAGCAGATAGCTAGGATGATAAACGGAAACTGATCGTTCGAGAATGGCACGAAAAACTTATGCTCACACGGAGGCGAGGCTGCATGTCTCCATGCAACACCTCAACAATCCCTGCGAATCGCTGTATCTAAAAACGGTAGCCGACGCCAGTCCCGAAATCCGTGTACCAAGGATTCTTGCGGCCCCAGGACTGCGACTGGGTATCCCAGTGCAGTGCCCGCCAGTACCAATGCGGATTGAGTTGGAGATCCAAACCAACCCCCATTCGATAGGTTAAACCGCTCTCGGTAACACTCACTCCTTTGGCGATGGGAGGATGATGGTCCGCAGCGTACATGCCGTCAGACACCTGACGGGAATAGCCTATCTGGAACGTGCCATAGGGACGGAACTTGCCAGTCATCAGATTGAACCTTGGACCAACAGTTCCCGCGACTTGCTTTACGTTAAAGGAACTTCCTCCCTGAAAAGAAGCCGAACCGACGATGCCTAAACGAGGGCGCACATATTTTGTGAAGCCGACTTCGGCACCGTTGAATTGATAGACATAGGCTCCATAGCCATAATCGGGTGAGGTTGCGAAATAACCGACATACACATCTGAATCAGGCATATGTAGGCCGGCGCCTGGCGCCTGAGCAAAAGAAACAATCACCATCAAGGGAAGCAGAGCCATGATCGAAAAAATTTTCATCTTACCTTTTCCGATTTCAATGAGTAGACACTAAGGCATACACATTCTTGTCTGAATGCACGCAAAAAACTCAGGCGTATGACTTGCGACATTATACGCAGAAGGTTCAATTGGACACTAGCACAAAGGTAGTGCCACCCTAGGTGTCGAATCAGATACCATCGCTTACACCGACTCCAGGCCCTCGCTTGGATGATGCTTGGGTTCTGCCAGGGGACGACCCATGCTGTAGTAATGAAAGCCCGCATCAACCATCTGATTGCGCGTAAAAAGATTGCGTCCATCAATCACAACGGGATAACGCATCACTTTGTGCAAACGCTGCAGGTCTAACCGTGCGAACTGCGGCCATTCAGTAACCACCAGTAGTGCGTGCGCATCGCGCGCGGCCTCCAACTCGTTGGCGGCATAGTTCAGATTCCGGTCCGCGGGCATGACCGCCTGGGCCTTTTGCATCGCAGCCGGATCGTAGACGGAAACAAGACATCCTTCGGCGAGCAAAGTCTGGATGATGTTGAGCGCAGGAGACTCGCGAACATCGTCCGTGCCGTCTTTGAATGCGAGGCCAAGAACGCCAATTTGCTTTCCTTTAAGTGTCCAGAGCGCGGCACGGAGCTTCTTCATGAAGCAAAGCAACTGGTTCTCGTTAATCTCCTCAACAGCCTTCAGCAGGTCGAAGTTATAGCCGACGGTCTCTGCAATTTTGTAGAACGCACGCACGTCCTTGGGAAAGCAAGAGCCTCCATAGCCGATTCCCGTGTTGAGGAATTTTGAACCGATGCGGCTATCGGCGCCGATCCCCTTTGCAACCTCTTCCACATCCGTGCCCACCAGTTCACAGATGTTTGCAACGGCATTGATGAAGGAAATCTTCAAGGCGAGGAATGCGTTGGATGCATGCTTGATCAGTTCAGCGCTCTTGGCACTGGTTTCGAGGTAGAGGACTCCGCCACTGCATTGTCGCGGGCCGGGAACATGATCGGGACGCAGAAAGTAGCTACCATCGATCAGGGGTTGGTAAACACGGCGCAAAACAGCACGTGCGCGCTCGGTATCGGCGCCAACGACGATCCGGTCGGGATAGAGAAAATCTTCAATCGCAGAGCCTTCGCGGAGAAACTCCGGATTAGAAATGACATCGAAGTTCTCGTCCCTGGCGCCGTTGAATCGAAGCGTACGGCTTATCCACTGATTGGTGAGCACGGGCACCGTACTCTTCTCGACCACTACCTTGTATTCGGAGAGTCCGGCGGCAATTTCACGAACCGAGGCTTCCACGTAGGATAGATCAGCCTCTCCGGTAGGCGATTGTGGCGTTCCAACGGCGATGAAGATTACTTCAGCAGCACGAACCGCGGCGAGCAGATCGGTGGAAAAAACAAGGCGAGCACCGCGGTGACGTGCCAGCAATTCCGGCAAGCGCTCTTCAAAGATTGGAACTCCGCCGGCCTGAAGTTCAGCTACCCTGGCGGCGGCGTTGTCTACACAGGTGACTGAATGCCCGATTTCGGCGAAACAAACTGCAGCAACCAATCCTACATAGCCAGAGCCAATGACGGCGATCTTTACGGGAGTGTTTGTTCCAACCTGCAAATCCACGATTACCCTTTCGTCTGGACTGCACAGCTGCACGATTTTCATAAGGATAACAGCAAGGCGGCAGACTCGGACTCACAGGGCATTGAACCTGGCAGATTTTAACTTAGGAGTAATGAACCGGATTCCGGACTGTGGGCGCCTTGCCCGCAGTCTTTTGCGCAGATCGCTAAATCGCCTTAGCGACGCGAGAAATCCGACACCTTCGCGCTTTCTAATCGGTCCGCCGCTGTGCCTAGTGGTCCACGCCAACCATGACACTGGAGGCTTTGACAATTGCAGCGGCCTCGTCCCCAACCTTCAACCCCAGCGACTTGACGCTCTCCTTGGTAATGATCGCGACCACGTCTGCGCCACCGCTGAGTTTCAGCACAACTTCGGAGTCCACCGCGCCGTCCTTAACAGAAGAGACGGTCCCACCGAGGACGTTACGCGCACTCAGCTTTATCTTCGGATCCTTGGCAACCATCACAGAGCTGGCTTTGATGATCGCGTAGGCGGCTTTACCTTCCACCAGACCGAGGGAATCCACACTTGAAATCGTAATGATAGCTACAATTCGCCCGCCGCCATTAAGGGTCAGCTCTACCTCTGCATTCACAGCGCCCCGTGTGACCTTCGTAATGGTCGCAGCAAAAGTGTTTCGCGCACTGATCTTCATGATTGTCTCCCCTCTAGATTTGGATGCTCTGGCTACCCGTTAAATTCGAAGAACCATTCCCCTGGTGGATATTATAAGCTCGGCTGCCGCCTGCCTCGGTAGCTGCATCTCGTGCGAGAACAACTCGATTCTGCCCTGATCCGCATATTACAATCCGTATGTAGGGGCGATGGAGCCTGGCGGATGGCTAGCTGCGCTGGCCCCAGAGAAAAGGCAGGAACAAGTGAAAAAAGCTTTGATCACCGGAATTACTGGGCAGGATGGTTCCTATCTTGCCGAGTTGCTGCTCTCCAAGGGATATGAAGTTCACGGAGTAAAGCGCCGTAGCTCACTGTTCAACACGGATCGGATCGATCATCTTTACCAGGACCCTCACGACCTTGAGCGCCGTTTTATTCTTCACTACGGTGACATGACGGATACCAGCAGCCTGGTGCGCATCATACAAAGCATACAGCCGGACGAAATTTATAACCTGGCTGCACAGAGCCACGTTGGAGTCTCGTTTGAGGAACCGGAATACACGGCAGATGCGGATGCCATCGGCACTCTGCGCGTTCTGGAGGCAATTCGCATCCTTGGTCTCGAAAAGACGACGCGGTTCTATCAAGCCTCGACCTCTGAACTATATGGCAAGGTGCAGGAGACCCCCCAGACTGAGACGACCCCGTTCTATCCCCGCTCGCCATACGCGGTGGCCAAACTCTACGCATACTGGATCACCGTAAATTATCGGGAAGCGTATGGAATCTATGCCTGCAACGGCATTCTGTTCAATCATGAATCCCCGGTACGCGGCGAAACCTTTGTGACGCGCAAGATCACACGTGGACTCTCGCGCATCAAAGCTGGCCTGCAGCAGTCGCTATACATGGGCAATCTGGATTCTCTACGCGATTGGGGACACGCCCGCGACTACGCCGAAATGCAATGGCTGATGCTGCAGCAGGAGAAAGCCGAAGACTTTGTGATTGCTACCGGCGAACAGCGTAGCGTGCGCGAGTTCATCGACATTGCTGCCTCCAAGTTGCACATGAAGATCGACTGGCGTGGTAAGGGTGTCGAAGAGAAGGGCTTCAACGAACAGGGGCGCTGCATCGTCGCCATAGACCCTCATTATTTCCGTCCGACAGAGGTTGAATCCTTGCTGGGTAATCCCGCGAAAGCCAAGGCCAAGCTTGGCTGGGTTCCCAAAACGAGCTTTGACCAGTTGGTTACCGAAATGGTGAGCGCGGACTACGAACTTGCCAAGCGAGACGCCATGGTACGGGCGGGTGGATACAAAATCCTTAATCATCATGAATAGCTATATTCAGAAAGACGCGAAAATCTTTGTAGCGGGGCACCGTGGCCTGGCGGGTTCAGCCATTGTGCGCAAGCTTCGCTCGTTGGGATACGAGAATCTTGTGCTGCGTACGCGTCAGCAAGTCGATCTGCAGGACTCGAATGCAGTGAGCGCGTTCTTTGACGATCAGCGCCCGGAATTTGTCTTTGTCGCCGCAGCCAAGGTCGGGGGGATTCTGGCCAATCGCGACTTCCCTGCCGACTTCATCAGCCAGAACCTGCGTATCCAGAGTAACGTGATTGAAAGCGCCTATCGCACACGGGTGAAACGGTTGCTATTCCTTGGCTCGAGTTGCATTTATCCTAAGCTGGCACCGCAGCCCATCGGAGAAGACCAGTTGCTGGCAGGACACTTGGAATTCACAAACCGGTCGTACGCGATCGCAAAGATCGCGGGCATTGAGCTGTGCTGGGCTTTCAACCGGCAGCATGGAACCCAGTTCCTGGCGGCGATGCCCACGAATCTCTATGGGCCGGGAGACAACTACGACCTGCAGAATTCACACGTACTTCCCGCGTTGATCCGCAAAGTGCATGAGGCCAAGCTTCGCGGTGAACGGAGCGTGAGCGTGTGGGGTACCGGCAACCCGCTGCGTGAATTCCTCTTCAGCGACGATATGGCCGATGCTTGTGTTTTCTTGCTGAACCTGCCGAAAGAAGAGTTCAGCAAACTGATTGGCGATCCGGAGGCGGCTCCGATTGTCAATGTGGGGAGCGGTACCGATCTGAGCATTGGAGACCTGGCGAGAAAAGTCTGCGAGGTACTTGGGTTCGATGGCGAGATCGTGTTTGACACGAGCAAACCTGATGGCACTCCCCGCAAGTTGATGGATAGCTCTAGGCTGTTCAGCTACGGATGGCGTCCAAAGGTGACAATTGAAGAAGGAATCGGCATTGCCTATGCCGAGTTGCTCGCCCAGCAAGCGGTTGGAAAGCATTGAAAGTTATGATGTTCGATTTCCATGAGGTTAACGCATGATCGATATTCACTGCCACCTGCTCCCGGGTGTAGACGATGGCGCGAGCTCCTGGGATGTCACCCTCGAGATGTGTCGCCTTGCGGAGCAGGATGGCGTAACCCACATCGTCGCATCTCCCCACTCCAATTTCGAGTACCGCTATGATCGCGCCGTCTATTCAACCCTGTTGGAAGAGCTGCGCTCCCGTGTCACCACGTTGAGTTTCTCGCTTGGATGCGACTTTCACCTCTCCTACGAGAACATTGAAGATGCTCTGGTCCATCCAGAGCGGTATACGATTGGTGATACAAAATACCTGCTCGTGGAACTCTCGGAATTCAGCGCATTCAAAGTGGCCGAGTCGTTATTTCAGTTGCAGACCGCTGGCTTGGTTCCAATCATCACCCATCCTGAGCGCAACCCGGCAATCCTAGGCAATCCGGCGTTGCTGAATGAATTTTCTGATGCCGGTTGCCTGTTTCAGATCACCGCAAATTCCTTGACCGGATTTTGGGGAAAGCCTTCGCGGAAGTTCTGCGAAGTCATGCTCAGGAATAACTTGGTCCATTTCATTGCCAGTGATGCCCACAGTTTAAGGAACCGCCCTCCGATTCTGTCGGCAGCACGACAGGCGGCCGCAAAAATCGTTGGAGCAGAAGCAGCGGAGAAGCTGGTGGTCGCAAACCCAATGGCAGTTATTAACAACAAGCACAGTTTGCAATAACCCGCACGTCCTGCAGCCACATCAACCCATTCCATCTCGACTGCCAGATCAAACGACCAGGAACTACAAACAAATACGAGGGTGGAACACAACAACTCAGAAATTGCTTTAAAATTGAAAGTAAGCATTGATCGGTGTTTCGTCAGACATGGCCCGGCAACGACCTGAGAACTTTCTGCAGTTCTAAATTATTTTCGCAATCATAAGGAGTAGTGAGTGAACACACTCGTTCGACCCAGTGCAAGTTATAGCCTCACCATCCGTCTCAGAATCACCAGCACTCCGGGGAGCCTTGGCCGGGTCACATCGATGATCAGCGATCTTGGCGCAGACATCGGCGCAATCGATATCAAGGGCGTAAGCAAGCACCATAAGATTCGCGACATCTCATTGCAGGCGCGCGACGAACAACATGGCGAACTGATCGTTAACAGTCTTAAGAAGCTTGGAATCGTGGACGTGATCAACGTCAGCGACCGCACGTTCCTTTTACACAAGGGTGGCAAGATCCAAGTCACCGGCAAGATTCCCCTGGTGACACGCGATGATCTCTCGATGGCTTACACGCCGGGCGTGGCTCGCGTCTGCATGGCCATCCACAAAGATCCGCTCAACGCTTACAAGTTGACCATCAAGGCCAACACTGTCGCTATCGTCACCGACGGCACGGCAGTGCTCGGACTTGGGGATATTGGCCCAGAAGCAGCGATGCCTGTGATGGAAGGCAAAGCAATGCTGTTCAAGGAATTCGCCAACGTCAACGCGTTCCCGATTTGCCTCGACACGAAAGACACGGAAGAAATTATCCGCACGGTAAAGAACATTGCACCGGGATTCGGCGGAATCAACCTGGAAGATATATCGGCTCCACGCTGCTTCGAGATCGAAGAGCGATTGAAGAAGGAGCTAGGTATTCCGGTCTTTCACGACGATCAGCATGGAACTGCTGTGGTTGTGCTCGCAGCACTGACCAATGCCGTGAAGTTGGTGAACAAAGAGATCAAGGATTTGAAGATCGTGCTCACCGGAATCGGCGCAGCGGGCGTCGCCTGCTCCAAAATGATCATGGCTGCCGGAGGCACAAACATCATCGGATTCGATCGTACGGGAGCGATTCACAAGGGCCGTACCGAACTGAACTACATGAAACAGTGGTTCGCCGAAAACACCAACCCTGATAATTTTACCGGGACGGTAAAAGAAGCTCTCGTTGGAGCGGACCTCTTCCTTGGACTTTCCGGTCCCGGCGCGGTTGAGGCAATAGACCTGGCAAAGATGAACCGGGACGCAATCGTTTTTGCCATGGCAAATCCGACCCCCGAAGTGCAACCAGAAGAGGCCGCACCCTACGTTCGCGTCATGGCTACCGGGCGATCTGACTATCCGAACCAAATAAACAACGTGCTCTGCTTCCCAGGAATTTTCCGAGGCGCACTGGATTGCGGCGCCTCAGACATAAACGAAGAGATGAAGCTTGCCGCCGCACGCGCGATCGCGGACACGATCTCGTCCGAGGAGTTGACCGAGGATTACATTATCCCCGGCGTCTTCGACAAGCGGGTCGCGAAGGCTGTCGCCGCCGCCGTGCTTAAGGCTGCGGTAGAAACCGGCGTAGCTCGCAGGATTCCGGGTGTGGAAGAGCCCCCGTACGATCATTCGGGCGATGATTAACTAGGTTTAAATCGGAGTTAAAAGGGGAAGGCCATCTCGACGGTTCTTCCCCTTTCACATACTGAAGACCCGAACACTTCCGGACGTAATTATTAGCTCATGACTTTTACGAGCACCTTGCCCATGGGGCCCTGTGCTAGACGCGCGAAAGCTTCTTTCACATCGAGGAACGGAAACACTCGATCCACTACCGGACGTTTACCGAGGGCATTGAGTCGCGCAACAATTTCTTCCCAACCCGCCTTGGCGTCCTTCTCGGAATAATCGGCAACCGTAACTCCGCCGATGCGATTTCTGCGGAAGAACAACGTCGCAGTATTGAACTCTGGTACAGGCCCACCGCTTCTTCCGACGACACTGATGCGTCCCGCATATCCCAGCATCGCAATAACTTCGTTGAAGAGCGCACCGCCTATGGTATCGACAACAATGTCAACGCGCTTGGGAGCGATGGCCGAGAGTACAGATTTGCGTAGCCCTTTTTCCGTGGGATCGAAGACGAGATCTGCTCCGAGTTTCTTAAGTTGCTCAGCCTTGTCAGCACTGCGCGACAATCCCACAACCGTGAGGCCCATGGATTTGCCAAGCAGAACCGAAGCTGTGCCAACGCCACCGGATGCGCCCGTCACCAGCAGGACGGAAGCCGCACGCGGCGGAGCAGGAGGATCGCTCCACTGAGTGAGTGCCTGCCAGGCTGTGAGAAAGACTAACGGAGCGCCCGCAACTTCTTCGAGGGACCAACCGTCAGGGATGGGTATCACGCGCGAAGCATCGACAGCAGTCTTTTCCGCCAGAGTGCCCCAGCTTTCCACGCCAGCATCGCCGCGAAGGATGCCAACGATGTCGCCCACTTTGAGGTTCGCGACCCCAGCGCCGATCGCCGCTATTTCGCCCACGCCATCGCGTCCGAGCACATGCGGCAACTTTGGTTTGGCAGGATACTGCGCCTGCGCCAGAAAAGCGTCGGCCGGATTCAACGCCGCATAAATCATCTTAATGACAACCTGCCCGGAAGCCGGCTGCGGATCGGGAACCTCATCCACCCTCAACTTCCCGATGCCTTCGTATGAATCCATCAACCATGCACGCATTGTTTCTTCCCTTTCTATAATTCGCAACGCAGTCTTAGCTTAGGATGCCAGGCAGACTTACGCTTCTGCCAGACTCCGTTCTGCCTGACTAAGCGTACCAATCCTCGCGTGTGAATGGGAGAGGACTATGGCCGTGCCCGAACTTTCCAAGGAGGACCTGATATAAATTTAGTCGTCCTGAGACAAACCCGTGTGCCGAGCCAGCCATGTATAGCCTCCATATGCGGTATTTAACGTCCTTGACGATCTTCTTCGCCTCGGCCGCCTTTGCCTCGAGCCTGCGCACCCAATGGTTGAGGGTTAGGGCGTAGTGCTCACGCAGACTCTCGACGTCCCGCACCTCGAACCCGCACTCCTCGGCAGCTCGTAACGTGGCATTCAGCGGAATCAGTTCGCCATCTGGAAATACGTACTTATCCACAAAGGACGGTCCCCGGTGGCGAAAAGTCGCGAATTCTGCAATACCGTGGTTCAAGAAGACTCCACCCGGACGAAGGGCATTCCATGCACGCTGGAAGTACTCAGGCAACAGCTTTTCTCCAACGTGTTCGAACATTCCGACGCTGACGATCTTGTCAAAGTTCTGTGCTGGATCAAGTTCGCGATAATCGCGCACTTCCACCCTGCACTGCTCTGATAGACCCGCGGAACGGATACGTTCTCGTGCCTCCTCTGCCTGCGGAACACTCAGCGTGATACCGAAAGCATTGGCTCCAAAATGCTTAGCGGCATGGATCAGTAAACCACCCCAACCGCAACCAAGGTCCAGAAGCCGGTCTCCTGGGAGAAGTCTCAGCTTCCTGCAGATGTAGTCCAGCTTCGATTCTTGCGCGGTGTCGAGATCCTCTTCCGGCGACCGGAAGTACGCGCAGGAGTAAACCATGGAACGGTCGAGCCAAAGCGAATAGAAGTCGTTCGAGACATCGTAGTGATAAGTAGCAGCGTGCCGGTCGCGCGCCGGGGAATGTATGCTCCCCGTCAGGCTGGTCCTTTGCACACGACCCAAGGGAGACTCTGCTTCGGGAAGTGCCGCGAGCAGCCTGGCAAACTTCAATTTTTCAACGAGCGAATAGTTTCGATTGAGTAGAAAGTCCCCGAAATCAAACATCCCCTCCATGTCACCCTCGATATCGAAGTCGCCATAGATGAATGCCTCTCCCAACGTCAGCTCATTGGGCGATTGAAACATACTTCGCAACGCGCCTGAATGATTAAGAACAAGCGTAAAGCGTGGGCTACAGACATCACCCCAAATGGTTCCGTCCCACAACCGTACTGCAAAATCCCTTTTATGACAGCCCACCGTGAGCAACTCTAAGAATTCGATACTGATACTAATCTCACGATCCGCTGAAAGAAGATCCGTGTAGGCAAGCATCGTATTATTCCTCTTATCCAGAGATTTGCAATTCAGAGGATGTCTGTCAAGGAAATTAAGGGGCAGAGCGGGCCAGTCCCATATTGAAATTGTCTGCGGACGATGCAGGAGCATCGTCCGCATTCTGTGTTGGACCCCTATTTAATAGGCGCAATGTACGGGATCGTTTGCGCGAAGTACCAGCAGAGGAAGAAGACAATCGGAATGTGAACGATCATCTGAAGCACTCCATAGCCGACCAGGTCGCGTGCCTTGAGACGCAACAGGCCGAGTAGCGGTAGCATCCAGAATGGGTTGACAAGATTAGGAAGAGCTTCGGATGCGTTGTATATCTGCACCACCCAGCCAAGGTGGACGTGCAAGGTATTCGCCGCCTGCAAGACGTAGGGCGCTTCGATGACCCACTTACTTCCACCAGACGGTACGAAAACTCCGATGACCGCCGAGTAGAGTGCTACCAGAAGAGGATAAGTTCCCTGGGTGGTAATGCGGGTAAAGAGATCGGCCATCCATGCGGAGATACCCGTGCCGACTATCATGCCGAAAATGACGGCATAGAACGGAAACTGGATGAGCACGCCGCCCGTCGCCGGGATACACTCCGAAACCGCTTTGACAAAGCTCTTGGGACGCCAGTGAAGAAGCAATCCTGCGGTGATGAAGATCAAGTTGTAATTGTTGAGATCGAGGGCGGCAAGCACTCCGGTCGGCGATTGCTTGAAGAACGCAGCGAGATACCAGCAAAGCAGGCCAGCGACCAGAATGCTGAGCAGCGGACTGTATTCCAGCCATTCACCCGGACGGGTACGGGGTGGAAGTGCATTGTCCGATGACTCATACACGATGCCGTAATCCGCGGCGGTTTTTGCTTTTTCAGCCGGTGGCGCGGAAGCATATGCAATCGCCGTGGAGACAATTATGAGAATCAGTGCGGTCGCAAATCCCTGCCACAGGAACAGTGTTTGCCGCAACGGAATCACACCCGCAATCTGGAACAGGCCTGCCGGGATGGCAGTCTTAGTGGCCATCATCATCGCGGCAGACGACGAAAGTCCGAGCGCCCAGACCGCGCCAAGGCCAAGATATCCGGCGGCACCGGCGGCACGAATGTCCATGCCCTTGATGCGCTTGGCAAGTTCACGCACCAGCAATCCGCTGAAGATCAAACTGAGCCCCCATGAGATCAGCGAGGTCAACATGGAAAGGAAGGCAATCACTGCAATTGCGGTGCGGGGATTCTTAGGAAACTGAGCGATCCAAGCGATGAACCGGTTGACGATAGGCGCCGTGGCAACCACGTAACCGCCAACAATGATCATGACCATTTGCATGGTAAAAGGCACTAAGAGCCAGAAGGCTTTGCCACCCTGAAAGGCAAGTTCGCTTGCTTTCTGGCCAATGCATAGTCCGAAAATGAATACCAGCACGACACCTGCGAGGGCGAATACCAGGGGATCGGGAAACCACCGTTCGCTCCAGGTGGAAAGGGCGAGGCCGAAGCGCACGAGCGGGCCGTCGGCAACGCTATTGGCGGACACAGTCTTTTTGGAAGTTTGGGGAACATCAATTTTTGCCATACGCTTCGCTCTCCAGTCATGCTTGATACAAAGACGTAGATGATCGAGATGTATTTCCTGTATGTCCACCCTTCAACTTGTAAATTAAGGGAGAACGCTCCGTTGCAGAGCGCGCTCCCAGATAAGGCAACTTTGGGGCTAAGCCCGTTCGACTGCCATGGCGACGCCCATGCCACCACCGATGCAGAGCGCAGCCAGTCCTCTCCTGACATCACGCCTTTGCATTTCATAGAGCAGCGTGACCAGAATGCGGGCGCCAGAAGCACCGATGGGATGCCCGATGGCAATGGCTCCGCCGTTCACGTTCACCTTCGCAATATCCCAACCCATCTCATTGTGAACCGCGCAGGACTGAGCCGCGAATGCTTCGTTGATTTCCAGCAGATCAAGGTCTTCGATCTTCCAGCCTGCACGCTGGAGGCACTTGTGCGAAGCTGGTGCTGGCCCCATACCCATGATCTTCGGATCGATTCCAGCAGCGGCATAGGCAACAATGCGAGCCATTGGGTTAAGACCGAGTTCGGCAGCGCGAGCAGCTGACATAACCACCAAAGCAGCCCCGCCATCGTTCAGACCGCTGGAATTTCCAGCAGTTACCGTACCAGCTTTGTCAAAAGCAGGCTTGAGCCCGGAGATAGCCTCGAGAGTTGCTCCGTAACGGATGAACTCGTCGTTATCAAACATCACCGGCGGTCCCTTGCGCTGGGGTATAGGCACAGGGACGATCTCATCCTTGAACTTGCCCGCTTTCTGTGCAGCTTCAGCTTTGTTCTGCGAAGCAACAGCAAAGATGTCCTGCTGCTCGCGCGAAACGTTAAACTGCTTTGCGATGTTCTCGGCGGTTATTCCCATGTGGTATTGGTTGTAAACATCCCAGAGTCCGTCAACGATCATGCTGTCCACGAGTTTGGCATCGCCCATGCGGAATCCGTCGCGCGACCCATGGAGCAGATGAGGTGTAGCGCTCATGTTTTCCTGCCCGCCCGCCACCACAATGTCAACGTCACCGGCGATGATTCCGTTAGCTGCAGTCATCACGGCCTGCAACCCGGAACCGCAGACGCGATTCAGCGTCATGGCTGGAACCGAGATCGGCAGACCGGCTTTGAGCGAGGCTTGGCGTGCGGGGTTCTGGCCGAGGCCTGCTGCGAGCACATTACCCATGAGAACCTCGCTCACCAGAGCGGGGTCAACATTGGCGCGCTGGAGAGCACACGAGATGGCAATCGCCCCAATCTCCGGAGCCGGAATACCCGCCAGAGAACCATTAAATTTGCCGACGGCCGTGCGGGCCGCGGAAACGATTACGACGTCCGTCATTTTTGTATCCTCGAGGTTTTCTTTAACTATTTGCTATATCGCAGGGAAAATACGACGGAATGCCGATTACGATACTGTTGCGACCGCCGCGGTCTCGGAGACGGGCATTACGCCGACATTCGCCGGAATAATGAGTGTCGCCTCGGTAGCAGCGATGACCTGCTCCACTGTGACGCCAGGCGCCAATTCCTTCAGCACCAGTCCTGCCTCGGTCGGTTCCAGAACGGCCAACTCAGTGACTACCAGGTCCACGCGACGAACCGATGTGAGCGGAAGAGTGCAGCGTTTGAGGATTTTCGATTTGCCTTTGGCGCTGTGAGTCATGGCGACAATGACTCTCTTTGCGCCACTGACTAAGTCCATTGCTCCGCCCATTCCGGGCACCATCTTGCCGGGAACGGTCCAATTGGCGAGTTGTCCGAGTTCATCGACCTCAAGGCCGCCAAGCACGGTTACGTCGAGATGGCCGCCTCGAATTAGACCGAACGAGACTGCACTGTCGATGCTGGCAGCGCCGGGAATCGCGCCGACGAATCCACCGCCCGCGTCGGTGAGATTGGGGTCGACCATTCCTTCTTCCGGAGCGGGTGCCATGCCCACGATTCCGTTTTCGGACTGGAAATAGACATCAAGGCTGGGGTCAAGATAGTTGGCAACAGTGGTCGGCAACCCAATGCCGAGGTTGACCAGGGTACCGCTCTTCATTTCAAGAGCCACGCGTTTTGCGATCAGAACTTTGTCGTCCATGTTAGTTGCACCTCTCGATGATGTAATCCACGCAGCAGAAGGGCGTTACGACGACGTCAGGCGGAATGACGCCAACGGGGACGATATGGTCGGGTTCCACAATGACATGATCGGCAGACATTGCCATGACAGAGTTGAAGTTCCGCGCAGTCAGCGCGTATTCAAGATTGCCGCGATAGTCGGCGCGATGTGCAGCGAGCAGCGCGAAGTCAGCGCGGAGTGGCAGTTCGAGGAGAAACTGTTTTCCGTTGATGTCAATCACCTGTTTGCCCACCGCAACCGTGGTGCCGATTCCAGTGGCGGTAAGTACTCCACCAAGCCCATATCCGCCAGAGCGGATCTGCTCGGCCAGTGTTCCCTGGGGCGTGAGCACGACTTCCAATTCGCCTGCTATCAACTGGCGTTGTGTCTCCGGGTTAGTTCCGATGTGGCTGGCGATAACCTTTTTGACGAGTTTCGCGACAATCAGTTTACCGATGCCAAAGGCCGGACGTCCGGTATCGTTGCAGATTACGGTGAGGTCCTTCTTGCCTTGGCGGATGAGTTCGTCAATGGTTCGGTGAGGCGATCCAACCCCCATAAAGCCGCCAATCATTAGGATCGCTCCGTCGGGAATCATTTCGACAGCCTTGGCGCAGCTGGTAGCTTTTCTTTGCATAAATGCCTCGCAAATCAGGTGTGAGACGGTTAGGTGCCAACGGTTTCCCGGAAGCACAGGTGAATAACTAATGCGATTGCACGAGGAGTTTAGACCAAAAACCGAGAAGAGCCAAGCCGTCGAAGCTAAAGCCGAGAAATAATTACGCAGGCTCCGCAAAGACGGCTAGCTCGGTGATTCGGGGCCGGAAGCTTTCTACTCCGGGTTATTGAACGCTATAAAGTTCAGTTGGCCGCCGCGCTCCATGCTGAATACGACAGGGTCACCCGGCTTCAGACCCGTCAGGGCTCTACGCAGTGTTTCCACTGAATCGAGAGGCGTGCGATTCAGAAAATGCAGTACGTCACCTGGCCGGAGATCGAAGAGTGAGGCATTGCCCCCGGCGGTCAACGCAGTCACGAGGATTCCGCCGGAAATGCGTGTTGGTGGAATCAACTGGGCCACTGAATCCGTGATCTGAATCGCAACAACTCCCAGTTTGAGGATGATGTTGCCAGCCGATTGCGTTGGATCGAGAATGCTCTCAGGATCGCCTTCCCGCTCGGCCACCGGAACGTCTATGGTGAGGGATTCTTTGCCACGCAGAACTTTGAAAATTGCCACATCGCCGATCTTCTTCTGGAAGAGCAGTGCCGAGAGCACTCGTGGATCCTGAAACGATTTGCCATCAACCGCCAGCAGAATATCTCCTGGACGTAGGCCTGAATGGTCCGCAGAGGAATTCGGCACCACGTCCTCAAGAATGACCCCGGACTGCCGGCCCAGGCCAAGTCCGTCGGCGAGCGTCAGCGTGATTCCACGAGCGATGATGCCGATAGATCCGCGGCGGACGTGTCCGTGTACGCGCAACTGCTCATAGACAAGGCGGATCATATTGGAGGGAATCGAGAATCCCACTCCCTCGCTGCCGCCCGACTGCGAGGCGATCAACGTATTTATCCCGATGACTTCGCCATGAATATTCACCAGGGGGCCGCCGGAGTTGCCAGGGTTGATGGCTGCATCGGTCTGCAGATAAACCACCGGAGTGGCGCTGTTGAGTTGGCGCTGAGTCGAACTGATGACACCCATGGTCACGGTATTCTCAAGGCCAAGCGGGCTGCCAAAGGCGAGCGCAATCTGACCGACATGTACCTGATCGGAGTCCGCGAGTTTGAGCGCAGGCAGACCAGTGGCCTCTACCTTGATCAGGGCGAGGTCGGTCAATGTGTCACGCCCCACCACCTTGGCAGGAAAGCGCTCGCTATCCTCGATGCCGCTTGCCTGCCTGCCGCGATGGCGAAATACCAGTACAGAAATCGCAGTCGCGTGTTCAACCACATGAGCGTTGGTGAGAATGTATCCCGACGCATCCACTATGATTCCGGAGCCGACGCCTTGCTCTTTTGCAATGTAGTTCGTCTGGCGGGTGCTGGGGTCTTGCACCGTGGTCAGGCCCGTGACCTCGATGGACACAACCGATGGCCCTACATGCTCGGCGAGCGCCTGCAAATCCTCATCAAGGGCATAAAGACCGTGCTTCACGGGAGCCGCCTTCGACGCGGGTGGGGAAACCTGTGCCGCCGCAAATATTGCACCCAGAATTACGACACCAAGGACTTGAATAGCCGCACCACGGCGCATGGTAACCTCTTTCGCAAATCCAGGATGATTTCTGCGATAGTTTGATTATCGCTGATACTCCACCTCAAGTCAGATGTTTCCGTGCCGTCTATAAACTACTTCGTTGCTGAATTGAGTCTCTGGACCACGGATTTCGTGCCCTGACCGTAAATGGTAGAGAACTGATTTGTCGGGTCCACGAGCCACTGGTCAAAGTATGGGGAGTACGAACTGACGTCAATCCGGTTCTGCCCGGGATAGAATTTCATGATTCGCAACATTCCACTGCCGCCCCGGCCATCGCCCTCAAAGTCGGCCTTGAGTTGCGGTGTCTGGTCTAGATCGTCATCATCGTCGTCTCGGCTCGCCTGGGTGGGCCAGGTGTGGCCGCAGATCACGGCAACTATGCTGGGATTCTTCCGAATCAGCTCATTCCAGAGTTGATTTCCGTCTGATGCTGTTGCTGGGGATAGACCCCAGTATGAAAGTCCAGTTTCCGCGTAGTCATCCACTGAAATCCGGCTTGCGTCGGCATTGAGATAGCCATGAGTAAGCAGAATCACCTGAACGCCATGATGCGCATCGAGGACTGATTGAGCCCAGGCTATTGCTTCAGCGCGGGGGAGGAACTCCAGCGCCAGCACCATGTAGTGACGCGCACCAACATCGAAGGTCACGTAAAAACTGTCACCTTGCCCCGCAGGAAACGTGCTCTGCCCATACCATGGACGACCGGCGAAGCGCTGAGGACCAAAGTAATGGTTATAGTTTTGACTAGCTCGATCGGCTCCAACCATTCCGTTGCCGATGTCATAATCGTGATTGCCCATAACTGGAGCATAGGGAATCGTGGTTTCATCCAGTATGCGGTAGAGAGTATCCGCGTTCGTCCACTCCTGAACCGAATCCCCTGAATTCACGATGTCACCCTCCCCGGTTACCAGACGGATGTTTTCGCTGAATTCGTTGTCCTTGATCCAGTTGAATTCCGATGTCGCCATTGCCAGCGAACCGCCATCGACCTGCGCGACCATCCTCTGCGTATCAGGAACCGCAATTACCGTGAAATGATCTGTAACGCTCACGGTAGCAGTGGCAAGCTGGCCGCCATAGGTTGCGGTGATCGATGCAGTTCCGATGGATTGCGCGGAGTATGCACCGCGTTGCGCGAGGCTCACCACTGCCGGAGTCGATGTTGTCCATGTGGCTTGAGCAGTGACGTCGTTGTTGGTTCCGTCAGCCGAGGTAATCTTGGCTGAAAGTTGGCCGGTATCGCCAACGAGTACTGGGTTTTGCGGAGCGCTTATCGCGAGACTAACGGGAACAGAAATTGGAGAACTGGCGGGGCCCCCTGTGCTACAAGATGCCAATTGCAACACGAGAATGCAAAGCGCAAGCGAAGCAAAGTAATACCTGAACCGCACGAAATCAAGATAAGCACGAAACATGGCGTCCACCGTTGGGCTACGGCGACACACTTCTTACGGAGGCGCTGCCCCACTCTCAATGTACTCTGTTTTTGAAATTTGGCCAGTGCACGAAAGTAACCAAATAAAGCGCGCTTCGGCACTAGTCAAGGCGTTCGAGTTGTGCAGAAGTCTGGAGCTTCCGATCAAGGTGCCGGTCGATGATCTGCATGAGGAACTTGCGGAGATCGGCGAGACGGGAGTTGGGACAAGGCTCGTCCGCGAAGTGATCCACCGGGTTCCGGAACATCCGAGAGGCGAGTTCGCGCGATTCGATGGACATCTCTGAACTGGCAATGCGGCGGTCGCGCTGGCAGACGAGACCATCGCGCAAAGCGTGAAAAAACGCTGGCTGACCAATGAGGGGCGAGCCGCATTCGATGCACTCATCAAGCGGGGGAAGAAAGCCGAGGAGGCGGATCATCCACAAATCAAAATAGGTGACAGGCATCCAGATGGCGCCGGTTTCGAGGTTTTGCAAGACCGCCCATGCGAGGCGGAAGACAGTGTCATTCGCTTCGCGGTCGGGCAGGAGTTCATCGAGCATTTCAGCGATATGGGCGAGTGCAACGCAGCGGGCGTAATCGACGGGAGCTGAGAGCGGGGACAGGAGCACGTCACAGGAATCGAGGTTCGCGAGTTCGCTGCCTGGGCGGTCTCGCCAGAACGCACGGACGCAGGTTGCAGGTTCGAGGGCGCCGCCGAAACGCTTCTGCGAACGCTTAGCGGACTTTGCGACGCCCTTCACCTTGCCTTCGGCGCGGGTGAAAAGCGTTACCAGCAAGTCGGCCTCACGCAGAGGATACGTGCGCAGGATGATCGCCTCGGATTCCTTCAGGGGCATGGAAGATTGTTATAACAGGTTTAGGAGTTCCAATGTTTCACAGTTAAAAGCAAAGTCAAAAACCCCGCCCAAGCCAACAGAAGGCTTGAACGAGGCACCCTCGAGTTTCTTCTACCCTCGAACTTCTTTTCCCACCCAGAGTTCTTTACGCTACCGTCGGAACGGCTTCGGGCTGTGGCTCGGCGATCTTCTTAGAGAAGCCGCAGGTGACTTCGGCAGTCTCAACTTTTTTCTTACCCTTGTCTTTAGTCTTAGGCTTCGTTTTGGATTTAGCTGGAGCCTTACTGTTGGGGCAGATGAGGAAGGTTCCGTCCTTCGTCACTTTTTCCAGCAGGTAGGGGCTGCCGCAGTCTGGACACGCCTCGGCGACCGGTTTGGTGGCGGCCGTAAAGTCGCACTTGGGATAGTTCGCGCAGCCATAAAAGAAATTGCCGCGCCGGGCTTTCTTCTCGACGATTTCTCCGGTCTTGCACTCAGGGCACTTCACGCCGATAAAGTTCTGCTTGATGTATTTGCACTCCGGGTAGCCGGAGCACGAGATGAACTCGCCGAAGCGCCCGTTGCGCAAGAGTAGATTGCGTCCACATTCAGGGCATTTTTCGTCCAGCGGAACGTCCGGCTTCTTCTGCACGGAGTCAAGGCGGCGGGTCGTTTTGCACTCGGGGTAGCCGGTGCAGGCCATAAACGTACCGAAGCGTCCACGCTTGAGAACCATGGGCTTGCCACAGTTTTCGCAGAACTCCTCTTCATTATTGGAGGAGATTTCAGCATCACCGAGATCGGTGAGGTTGATGGGATTCTCTTTGGTAAAGCTGCAGGAATTGGGGTCCTTCTTATCAAACGTCGAGCAGGCGAAGAAGGAGCCATGTTTGCCCCATTTCAGGACCAGGGGTGAGCCGCAGCGCTCACACTTCTGATCGGTCGGCTTCTCCATGCGCTTGATGTTTTCCATGTGCTCGCCGGCATATTCGAGATCCTCCTCGAACTTGCCGTAGAACTCGTGGAGCGCGTCCGTCCACTTGATCGATCCGTCCTCGATTTGATCGAGGTCCAACTCCATGCGAGCGGTGAACTCGAAGTCGAAGATGTCCTTGAGATTTGCCACCAGCAATTCGGTGACGACAAATCCAATTTCAGTCGGGAAAAACTTTCCACCCCGGCCTGCGGTCTTCTGCACGTAACCACGATCAACAATAGTCGTGAGAATCGCGGCGTAGGTCGAGGGACGGCCAATGCCGCGCTCTTCCAGTTCCTTCACCAGCGAGGCTTCATTGAAGCGCGGCGGCGGTTCGGTGAAATGCTGCTCGGGCTTCAGGTGTTCAAGGCGCAGCTTTTGTCCCTCTTCGAGCGGAGGAAGTTTGTGCTTGAGGGACTCGTCTTCTTCGTCCTTCGCGTCCTTGGCCTCTTCATACACCTTGAGGAATCCTTCGAACTTGAGGACTGATCCGGTGACGCGGAAGTTGTATCGCGTCGAGCCGTCTTTCGAGGTGGCGTCGATATCTACGGTAGTCTGATCGAAGACTGCGGCTGACATCTGGCTGGCAACGAAGCGCTGCCAGATCAGCTTGTAAACCTTGAACTCATCTTCCTGCAGGAAAGGATGCACGTCATCCGGAGTGCGGAGGGCTGAACTGGGACGGATAGCCTCGTGAGCTTCCTGCGCGTTCTGCTGTTTGGTCTTGTAAACGTTGGGCTGCTCGGGCATGAACGGCTTGCCGAAGTCGCGTTCTATAAGGTTGCGTACCTCGGTAAGCGCATCGTTGGAGACGCGTGTCGAGTCGGTACGCATGTAGGTGATAAGTCCGACGGTGCCCTCGGAACCAAGCTCAACACCTTCATAGAGACGCTGAGCAACCATCATGGCGCGCTTGACCGTCATGCCAAGTTTGCGTGAGGCATCCTGCTGGAACTTAGAGGTCGTGAAAGGCGGCGTGGGGTTGCGGCGGCGCTCTGCCTTCTTAACGGTTGTAACCGCCCAGGCCGCGGCGTCCAGCGCCTCAACAATACGCTTGGACTCTTCCTCGTTAGTGACTTCCAGTTTGTCGCCGTTGACGCCGAGAAAACGAGCGTCGAACGCTGGGGCTTTGGCGGCGTGGAGCCGCGCATCGAGAGTCCAGTATTCCTTCGCCTCGAACTTCTGTATCTCGCGCTCACGCTCGACAATAAGGCGGAGAGCTACGGTCTGGACGCGTCCGGCAGAGAGCCCGCGGCGGACCTTATCCCAAAGCAGCGGTGAGACCTGGAAGCCAACGAGCCGGTCGAGAATGCGACGAGTCTGCTGGGCATCGACTAGATTCCAATCGATCTCACGGGGATGGGCGAAGGCTTCCTGCACGGCCTTCTTGGTGATTTCATTGAAGGTGACGCGATAAACAGGCTTCGCTTCTTTCTTGTGACTGCGGCCACCATCGGCGTTGCTGCCGAGTTCTTCCGCAAGATGGGCGGCGATGGCCTCGCCTTCGCGATCAGGATCGGGTGCGAGATAGATGGCGTCTGCAGAGCGGGCAAGTTTGCGCAGATGAGCTACAACCTTCTCCTTGCCCGGAATGACTTCATACTCGGTGGAGAAATCGTTCTCGACATCGACACCGAGACCCTTCTTAGGCAGATCCTTAATATGGCCGAGTGAAGCTTCTACGTCGTAACCGGCGCCAAGATATTTTTGAATCGTCTTCGCTTTCGCGGGCGACTCGACAATAACCAAACCTTTAGGCAATGGAACCCCTTCAGAAATGTATGGAAACTGGAACGTAACCTAGCACGACCGGGGCCGCTTGGCAAAACTTGAGGACTCCAGAAAGCACCTCAAGCCGTGACGCGGAAACCCGTAAACCATTGAAATATAAGCACGCTATACCATATCTTCACTTTTTATCGTGGAGGCCAACTGGCTAACCAACCAGAGTTGACCATGGGGTCCCGCTCACTTGTGCGGCAAGTCATCAAAAAACCCGCACGTAATTCTTACCCGGAAGCTGGCGGATTTTGTTGCTCATTTCCAGTTCGAAGAGAGCCGAAAAGATCTCCGGGCTGGTGAGTTCGGACTCGAATTTCTCTATCAATTCATCAATGTGGATCGATTCATCAGTTTTTATTGCCGAGAAAACTTTCCGCTGTTCGAGGGGAAGTTCGGCAGCGGACGGCGGCGGATCAAATAAAGATGCAGCTTGCGGTGCAGGAGATTCAGCCTGACGATCCTGAAGCTGAAGGCGAACCTCTGTGGGAAGTTCCTCGAAGACATCCTCCCAGGTGGCAACCAGTTTGGCTCCCTGCTTGATGAGGGTGTTAGGCGTCCAGGCAAGTTTGTTGGTCACGTTGCCGGGGACAGCGAAGACTTCCCTGCACTGCTCAAGTGCGCAGCGTGATGTGATGCGCGTGCCACTGAATTCTCCCGCCTCCACCACCAGGACGCCTCGCGAAAGACCACTGATAATGCGGTTGCGCAAAGGGAAATTATGCGGATTTGGCGCGGTGCCGAGCGGAAATTCACTGACGAGCGCGCCGCCGAGTTCGAGGATCTGCTCGGAAAGTTTGCGATTTTCACGCGGGTAGATCACATCGACTCCGGTGCCAAAGACAGCGACCGTACGACCGCGTGCTTCCACCGCCCCCTTGTGTGCAATGGAATCGATGCCGCGAGCCATGCCGCTGATAATAACGAGTCCACAATTGGCGAGGTCGCGGGAAAGGCGTTCGGCCATTCCAAGGCCATACGGAGTTGGGTGACGAGTGCCAATGACGGCGATTCCGACATCGCCTAAAACGCGCGGGTCGCCACGGACATACAGCACCAGCGGAGGATCGTAGATCTCCGCAAGGTGTTCAGGGTAGAACTCCGAGCCCATCGCCACCAGCGATACGCCGGAGGATTTCGCGAGCTTGTTCAACTCCTCATCGGCTCGGCGGAGCGAATCACCGAGGGCAATAGACTGGGCGCTGGCCGCTGGAAGACCAGTGGCCTCAAGCTCGGTGAGCGTGGCGCGAAAGACATCCTCAACCCGGGGTATGCGCTCGAACAGGTGGCGGACGCGGGTAGGCCCAAGCTGCGGAGTAAACGCAAGGGCGAGCATTTCGCGATCGCGAGCGGAGACAGATGAAACGGTCGTTTCAGACATAAGGTCGGTGTGCCGAGTGTATCGGAGTGTGGTGGCATGAGTCACGGTAATTTGGTCGAGCCAAACGCGACGGCATACGTCATTTCAAGAAGCTGGAAGAAGCGAAGTGGCTAAGGAGTTTACATCTCCAGCAACTCTTACTGTAGAATCCCGCAGGAAGCTTCTTTCGTGGAGAGTTCTATGAAGAAAGTCATTATCTTTGTCCTGCTTATCCTTTTCGGCGTGGGAACCGCGGTGCCGACGATTGCCTGGACCAACCCGAATTCCGCAAATCGAGCGGCCCAGAAGAACGCGAAGAAGGTAGCGAAAAAGAACGCAAAGCAACGGAAGAGAGACAGGAAAGCGTCACAGAAGGCGACAAGAGATTGGAAGAAGAACCACCATAGAAGCTATTGATGCCGCGCCTGGCGTCATGCGAGTTCGACTCCACAGTTCGGAGATTATGCGCGCACTAAATATTTCGGCAATCTCATTTTTGAATACCGTTCCACTGATGTGGGACTTTGAACACGAACCCTCGCGGGAGATCCGCGAGAATTTTCAGATTGAGTACACCGTGCCCTCGCTTTGTGCGGAAGCGCTACGCAACGGCACCGCCGACATCGGCATTATTCCCGTGATCACGATGGCCACGATTCCTGATCTGGTGGCCCTTCCGGACGTGGCAATTGCCGCGCTCAACAAGGTGTGGTCCATTCAATTGGTTAGCAAGAAGCCGATCGAGGAGATCCGCACAGTTGCCGTGGATACCTCATCCCGGACCTCCGTGGGACTAACCCAGGTGTTGCTAACGAAGTTCTTTGGCGGACACCGTGAACTGACCCCGATGGCTCCTGAACTGGGGCCAATGCTGGACCGCTGCGACGCCGGTCTGCTGATCGGCGATCCAGCGATGCTGGTAAATACCGACCGGCTGTATTCGTACGATCTGGCGGAGGTGTGGCGATCAAAAACCGGGCTGCCGTTTGTTTTCGCATTGTGGGCGATACGCAAAACCGCGTTGGGGGAGATGCGGCCAGAACTGGATTTGGAGAGGATATTTCGGCTCTCGCGGGACCACGGATTGCTCCCCGAAAACGTGGATGCTATTGCAAAGGAATGGTCGCTCCGGATGGGACTGAGCCAGACGAAGATCGTGAGCTATCTGCGCGACAACATCCATTACACGCTGAGTGCGGAGTGCAGGAAGGGTCTCGCTCTGTATTTTAAGTTGGCGGCGGAGTGTGGCGTGATTCCCTCGGCGCCTGAACTGGAGTTCTTGAAAAAAGAGATTACGGCGAGATGAATCTTTCTTAAGCTTCGCTGCATCTATTGATTAAGTAACTTGTTGTAGCTTCCTTCCAGCCAAACCTGGTGTAGGATGGAAGTAGCTCTTTGAAAAGGTCTATCACCTTTCAGGCTCGCAGTGAAATTGCAGCGAGTCAGGCCGGCGGCTCCACCGATTGAAATCGGCTGCGAGCGGCCAAGACGCATAAGTTTTCCGCGATTCGTTGACCGAAACTGGCGCGATGACGCGGAGCCCGACCGAGACTCAAAAACTGGGGTCTCGGCTGGGTACAGTTTTTTGGGGGCGTCACGGCTTCGACGGAAACGGTTGCGGCCAGGAGGCATGCAGGGGTTCACGCACCCTTAATCGTGTGAAAAAAACACAGTTGCCAACACTGAACTGGCTTACGCAGCTTAATTAATTAAGTTGCCGTTCTCCGCGGCTTCGCCTACGGGCTGCGGGCAGGACGTCGCACAGTAGGCTGGCTCATAACTCTACGTCTGGGGGTTGGAGCGAGATCAACAGGCTAGTCAGTGGCGTTTCTTGCCGATTCTTAGCGTCCCTGGCGAACGTTGTGGTTAACGACCACGGCTTGAATCGAATACGCATGTAGTCTCCTCGCTTTCAGCGCTTTCGGACAGGGGTTCAACTCCCCTCGCCTCCACCAAAACTTCTTTCCATGATTGAAATTTGAACATCAGATCTGCAGCAAGTACGAGCTGCCGGTCTTGCTGTGCCCAGGGAAACAGGCAGCAGCTCACCAAAGCTAAACAAAGGCTCGAATGGGCTACCTGTGTTCTGCATAAAGAGGTTCATCTTCCGCGAGGTGCCGTGATGCCTGATTGTGGCCGTTTTCTTCGGTGGCTTCTCCCAATCCTCTTCGTCGTTTCTACCGCCGCTCAGATGCTGGCCGTGGATGTTGCCGAACTCACCAAGAAAGCGAATAGCGGAAACGCCGCTGCCCAGTACACGCTCGGCTCGATCTACGCTACCGGGCAAGGCGTCCCGAAAAATGACGCTGAAGCGGTTCGTTGGTATCGCAAATCCGCCGGGCAGGGATACGCTGCGGGGCAATACGCCCTTGGGTATGCGTACCACAATGGCGAAGGCGTCCGGAAGGATGAAGTTAACGCTGCACTCTGGTATCGCAAAGCCGCTGAGCAGGGTAACGACCAGGCTCAACATGCTGTTGGCCATGCCTATCAAACTGGCGAAGGAGTACCGAAGAACGCGGCCACTGCCGTCCTCTGGTACCGCAAAGCCAGTGAGAAGGGACTCGCAGTGGCTCAGTACAGCCTCGGTTTGGCTTATGACAAAGGCGAGGGTATTGGCAAGAATGACGCAGAAGCGCTTCGCTGGTGGCGCAAGGCTGCTGAACAGGGATTTGCAGATGCCCAATATGGGGTTGGTAATGCGTATCACTTTGGCCGGGGCGTCTCAAAAGATGAGGCAGAGGCCGGACGCTGGTACCGCAAAGCCGCAGACCAGGGGAATGCCAACGCCCAATATAATCTCGGCCTGATGTGCGCCATGGGGATCGGTGTTCCAAAGAACGAATCTGACGCCATAAACTGGTATCGAAAGGCTGCAGAGCAAGGCCATGCTCAGGCTCAGTACAACTTGGGTGCGGCGTACCACAATGGACGTGGCGTGTCGAAGGATGAAGCGGAGGCTGTCCGCTGGGTTCGCAAGGCCGCAGAGCAGGGATACGCCATGGCACAGTTCACTCTTGGGATGATGTACGGCAATGGACAAGGTGTGCCAAGGGATTCGGCCGAGTCGTACTTCTGGATGAATCTTGGAGCCTCGGCCTTGGATAACAGGGCTCGGTTGGCACGCGACAGAGCCGGCGAAAAGCTCGCTCCTGCGAAACGTCTAGAAATCAACGAACGGAGCCGCAAGTGGGCTGAGTCGCATCCAGCCATCCACGACTAGGAATTCACTGGAGCGGCCCTCCCAGATGAATCATCGTCTACCGCTCCAGCCTTTTCCGCGCAGAATCAGCGCGGAAAAGGTGAGACTTCTGCCTTTTGAAGAACCGCTTAACATTCCCAGCGTCTATTACGGTTAGAGACTCTGGGCGCGGCGCTGCATCTCTTCCATGCTGATGTCTTCCATGTGGGTTGCGATATACCACCAGTTCTTTGCAGGGTCCTCGAATCCTCCAGTACGGTCGCCATAAAACTGGTCGGTGACTTCCTGCAGACTTCTTGCCCCGGCAGCCATGGCTCGTTTGTAGGTAGCATCCACATCCGGAAGATACACATAGAGGGTTTGTGGTCGAGGCGTGTACTGCTCACTGGCCTGGCCCACCATGATTTTCGAGTCTCCCATTTGAAGTTCCGCGTGCTTGAGCGTGCCATTTGAATCGTTCAACCGCTCCGTGAGCTTGGCCCCGAAGACATCCTGCAAAAAACGCAACATCGCGTCACCGTCGGGTACAGTGAGGTACGGGGTTAATGTGTGATAACCATCGGGAACTGCTTTTACCATTCCTGCCTCCAAATTCCTGAACGCAATTATCCCACGACCTGCGATGACAGCGAAGCAGAGCTGCCCCGGCGAAGCTGTGGGACTTGAGCATCAGAACAGCGCATCGTTTGCCCGTCACAGGCATCGAAAGTATTATGGCAAACACGGAAACGGCGGTACTTGGTGGAGGATGCTTCTGGTGTGTGGAAGCTGCGCTGCTGCAATTGGAAGGCGTATTGGCGGTTGAGAGCGGCTACATGGGAGGCAAGGTGGACCAACCTTCCTACGAACAGGTGTGCGGGGGAAATACCGGCCACGTGGAAGTGGTGAAAGTGGAATTCGATCCGGAAATAGTTTCCTATGGGGAATTGCTGGAAGCATTCTTTACAGCACACGACCCGACAACCTTGAACCGGCAGGGAAACGATGAAGGAACTCAGTATCGCTCCGTCATTTTCTTCCTCAATGAGAAGCAACGGACTGAGGCAGAGCGTGTGATTGCTGAATTAACTGCAAAGAACATTTTCCATGCGCCCATTGTAACTTCGGTGGAGCCAGCGCGCACTTTTTGGAAGGCAGAGGGATACCACCAGAATTATTTCGCCAACAACTCCAACCGTCCCTATTGCCTGTTTGCCGTGGCTCCGAAGGTCGCTAAGGTTCGGGCAAAGTTCGCGGACAAGATCAAGCGAGCCGGGTAGCTGGGAATCGCACGATCTATCTCAGTCTTCCAGAAATCCGCTACAAGGCCTGGATGTAGCGGATTTGAGCCCCTGAAATCCTGCCACTTACGTCCCGGTTTTGACCGCTCACCAGATTATCTGGCCTGTCACCTACTTTTCTGATCTTCATCCCCTCACCCTGCGCATGATTCCAAGGATCAAAGAGTATCTCTGCCACCAGTGCCTTAATCCTCTAGCGCTTGTTTGAGAGGCAGGCGTCTATCGGCAGGAACTCCAAATAAGTGAAAGAAGGGGGCACGCATGAATGCGCTTGTTCTAGTCTTCACAGCGCTGCTGGTATTCGCAATCGGCTACCGATTCTACGGAATATTTCTAGCCAATAAGGTTTGCGTTTTGGACAGGGAGCGGGCGACGCCTGCGATAGTTTTAGATGACGGCCACGACTACCAGCCGACGAATAAGTACGTTCTCTTTGGACATCACTTCGCGGCAATCGCTGCGGCCGGTCCGCTGCTGGGCCCTGTGCTCGCTGCTCAATTCGGCTATTTGCCCGGCGCCCTCTGGATTCTGATTGGCGCCGTGGTGGCTGGAGGCGTGCACGACATGGTTGTGCTTTGGGCTTCAGTGCGCCACAAGGGAAAAAGCCTGTCCACCATCGCCGAAAGTGAGGTTGGCAAGGCGGCAGGATCGGTGGCGTCCTTCGCCTTCCTGTTCATCCTCGTTCTCACCTTGGCTGGCCTGTCGATCGCAGTAGTAAACGCCATGTTCGATAGCCCATGGGGCCTGTTCACGGTGTTCATCACCATGCCCATCGCACTTCTGATGGGACTTTGGATGCACAAGATTCGCCCCGGCGACATCAAGGGCGGCAGCATCATCGGTGTGGTTCTGCTGTTCCTGGCCATTCTCGCTGGACCATACGTAGCAGCTTCGCCTTTCTGGGCGCCGTTCCTGACCCTTACCAAGCACCAGATCGCAATCGCCATCCCCGTGTATGGATTCCTGGCATCCGTGCTGCCGGTTTGGATGCTCCTTTGCCCCCGCGACTACCTGTCAACCTATCTCAAACTGGGCACCATCGTTATGCTGGTTATAGGCATTATTTGCATTCATCCTACCCTGCAAATGCCAGCTTTAACCCAGTATGTTCATGGAGGTGGGCCAGTAATTCCAGGGAAGGTGTTTCCTTTCGTCTTTATCACGATTGCCTGCGGCGCACTCTCGGGATTCCACGCGATTATAGGCACCGGGACCACACCCAAGATGATCTCCAATGAAAAAGAGATACTCTTCATTGGTTACGGAGCCATGCTGGTAGAGGGCTTCGTTGCAATCATGGCCCTGGTCGCAGCCTGCGTCCTGGTCCCTGCCGACTACTTCGCGATCAACTCGTCGCCCGCTGCGTTTAAAGCACTCGGGATGTCAGTTGTAGATCTGCCACGGCTCGCTACCTCCGTCGGTGAGCATATTCAAGGCCGTCCGGGTGGAGCTGTTTCCCTTGCGGTTGGCATGTCCTACATTTTCTCGGCAGTGCCATTCATGAAGCACCTGATGGGCTACTGGTATCACTTCGCCATCATGTTTGAAGCCGTGTTCATCCTCACCGCCGTTGACACCGGTACCCGCGTTGGTCGCTTCCTGTTGCAGGAGATGATAGGGAAGGTATTCCCCAAGGTGGGCGAAGTGCATTGGATGCCCGGCATTATCCTGACCAGTTTTATATTTACCGGGACGTGGGGGTACCTCGTCTACACAGGCGACATTGCCACGATCTGGCCGCTGTTTGGCATCAGCAACCAACTCCTTGCTTCCAGCGCGCTGATTATCTGCACCAGCATGCTGATCCGCCTCGGCAAAGCTAAGTACGCATGGACCACGGCGATCCCAGGAATATTAATGGCGTTCGTGACCCTCTATGCCGGTTACCTGAACATCGTCGGAAACTACCTGCCGAAGAAGCTTTACCTTCTGACGGTGCTTTCGATTGTGGTCATGTCGCTGGTGCTGATCGTGCTTGCGGCAACCATTCGGCGCTGGGTTGAATTGCTCAACTCGAAGGAATCAGTTCAACTGCCGGACGACAAGGTCATTCTGCTCACGGAGATACCATCTGAGTCCATCGGTATGAGAGATCTTGTGGCTGCCGGAGAACGATGATTTTGCCGTGCGGTTTTGAGAAACACCCAGAAACAACCAGATCGCGCATTGGCCGCCAAGGCTGGTGCGCGATCTTCCTGTAGTACGCCCGTGATCCAGGGATTTCTGGCATCGATTCACACAAGTCGGCTTATCACAAGCATGCCTTCGCCGGCATCTGTCCGAGATGATGGATAGGGATCGCTAAGGACTGAAAAACGTGAAAAAATCAGTTAGTGCCGCAGATGAACTCCCGTGAAAGCGGATGACCTACTGCGCTTCGTATCGGCGTTCATCGCGTTCAATTGGGCACCCACTAGGAACAACTACGAGATGCGAAAAGGGTCTACGAGAACACCACAAGCGGACGAGCCCGCGACGCACGGCAAGAACTACATAACGCCGAGCGGGCTGCAGCGCCTCAAAGATGAGCACCAGTTTCTGCTCACCCGGGAACGTCCGGCCGTCGTGAAGGTGGTGGCGTGGGCTGCCAGCAACGGCGATCGCAGCGAAAACGCCGACTATCAGTACGGCAAGCGGCGGTTGCGGCAGATCGATGGGCGGATACGCTTTCTTGCGAAGCGGATCGAAGCCGCGGAAGTAGTGGACCCGGAAGCTTCAAGAGCGGGGCAGGCGAAGACGAGGGCATTCTTCGGAGCGACCGTGCGCTATGCCAATGCCGCTGGAGCGGAACGGGTGGTAAGCATCGTGGGCGTCGATGAGATCGATCTCACCCGCAACCACGTCAGTTGGGTGTCGCCTCTGGGGCGCGCGTTGATGAAGTCGGCAGCGGGCGACAGCGTAGCTCTCCAAGCGCCGGGCGGGACAGAATACCTGACCGTGCTGGAAGTGTGTTACGTGCGCATTGCAGTGGAACCGTTCCGTGAACCCCCGGGATCCGAGGCCTCGGCAAACATTGGACGCACTTAGAGCGCTTGCTGCCTAAATCCAGTGTCGCTCGAACCCCTGCTGCAAATGCCAACAGATACGGTCAACCCGGCCGGTATGGGAGTCCGTGCCAGCAGGCGGGATTGGTAACGGGTTGTAGTTCCACGATCGCTACTGAGCTACCAATAATTCGCTTCCGATTTGACAGGCTTGTTCTGCGGAGGCAACACCATGTTCCCATCCATCATCTCTGCAATTGATCCGACCTGAGGAACTGACTTGTGGCACGCCCTTGTAGAACAAACGCCTTGACCACTGCTGCACCGGAGCTACGCCCATGAGTGAAGACAATCCAAAGCAGACGACCATCACGCGAAGGGATTTCGTTGGAGCTGCGCTGACGGGAGTGATTTTAGCAGGCGCATTCCCAGGAACTGTAACAGCACAGACGGCAATGGAATCAAAGGACCATGCGACCTCGGTTGCCACGAAGCGCGCGTTAGCGGATCGGATCGACATTCATCATCATTACGCGCCGCCTGCTTATATTGCAGAGGTTAATCCCAAGAGCCCCTTGCAACCACCGGTGCGGCTTTGGACGCTGGAGAAAACTCTGGCTGACATGCAGGAGGCAGGCACCGCGACTGCGGTCTTGTCCATTTCAACACCTGGCCTCTGGTTAGGAGAAGCGGCGGAAGCACGAAAACTGTCTCGCATGTGCAATGAATACGCAGCCCGCCAGGTAGCAGATCATCCTGGGAAATTCAGAATGTTCCTTGCCCTTCCGCTACCCGACATTGATGGCACCTTGCGCGAGATCGAATATGGATTCGATACGCTGAAGGCAAGCGGAGCCGGATGCTTCACCAGCTATGACGGGAAATATCTCGGGCATCCAAGCTTCGCGCCCGTGCTGCAGGAACTGAACCGCCGCAAGGCTGTCTTGTACACGCATCCACTGGCGTGCCCGACCTGTATGGGATTGGTACCTGAAATCAATGAGCGAGTGATCGAATTCGGGACAGATACAACTCGTACCATTGCCAGTCTCGTATTCAGCGGAGCGTCCGCGCGCTACCCGGATATCCGCTTTATCTTCTCTCATGCTGGTGGAACTATGCCGTTCCTGATCGAACGTTTTCAAGACGCAGCGAAAGCCCCCGAAATGGCACCTCGATTGCCGAATGGTGTGATGCATGAACTGCAGCGCTTCTACTACGATACGGCCCAGTCCGCCAATCCCGCGGCAATGTTGGCATTGGGAAAGGTAGTCCCGATTTCGCAGGTGCTCTTTGGCTCTGACTTCCCCTACAAGGGAAGTATGATTCAAGCAACCGGTTTGCATAAATGCGGGTTTAGCGACCAGGATTTGAAGGCGATTGAGCGTGAAAACGCGCTTCGACTGCTGCAAGAAGCGTAAGGCTAACCTTTCTAAGCGCACGATCCCGTTGTTCCACTTTCGTTCTACTTTTAGAAGTCCCACACCCTCCAAGCAGCATCTAAGGTTTCCAAGACGACGGCGCCCGGACAGTTCGAGGCGCGAGCTGAGCCGTGCTCCATGGTGTTTCTCACTCGAATACTCAGAGGTGTCGATAGATGGCGACGCTCGGATTCGTTGGTTTAGGTGTCATGGGAAGCGAGATGGTGGAGCGCTTCCTGAAAAAGGGTTATACCGTCACCGGCCACAATCGTACTCGATCAAAAGGTGAATGGCTCGTAGATCACGGCATGCGCTGGGCAGACTCTCCGCGTGAAGTGGTGGAAGCCTCCGACGTAACGTTCACCATGGTCGCCAACAGTTCGGCGCTCTCTGCAATCGCCGACGGCCCCGATGGACTACTCGCTGGAATGCAGGCCGGCAAGATTCTTATCGACATCAGCACGGTGAGCTCCGCCGCAAGCCGAGCCATGGCGGAAAGGGTTCGGGAAAAAGGTGGCGACATGCTCGACTGCCCGGTTTCAGGGAGCGTGGTCACGCTGCAGCAAGGCAATCTCTCTGTCATCGTCGGAGGCCGCCGCGAGACCTTTGAAAAAGTGAAGTCAGTTCTGGAAGACATTGGAAAAAAGGTGACTCATGTCGGAGATAACGGGCTTGCGCTTGCCGTGAAGATTGCCACCAACCTAAGTCTTGCGGTGCAGATGCTTGCCTTCTCCGAGGGGATACTGCTTGCTGAGAAATCCGGTATTGCCCGCGATGTGGCGGTAGACGTATTGACGAACAGCGTGATCGCTTCCCCGATGGTCAAGTACCGAGGCCCGTTCGTTCTTCAACTCCCCGCAGAAGCGTGGTTCAACGTAAACATGATGCAGAAAGATCTGCTGCTGGCTCTTGAGATGGGTCGGGACCTCGATGTTCCTCTGCCCACAACTGCCGTGACCAACGAATTTCTCACCGCGGCTCGCGGCATGGGCCTGGCGAAGGAAGACTTCGCGGTCGTGTTCGATGTGCTCGCTAATATGTCAGGAGTGAAAAGATGACGACTGCATCGATTGTCACGCCGGTTCCGTCTCGCAAGATTTTTTACAAGAGCTTCTGGGTACAGATCAGTGTCGCAATTGTCATTGCCATCGTTCTCGGGATCGTGAACCCGGCGCGTGCAATCGACATGAAGCCGTTGGGAGACGCATTCATCCGGCTCATTTCGATGATCATCCCTCTGGTCATCTTCTGCACTGTTGTCTCCGGCATTGCGGGCATGCATGACATCAAGAAGGTTGGTCGCGTAGGTGGCAAAGCGCTTCTCTACTTTGAAATCGTCTCCACGCTTGCCCTCTTCATTGGCCTCGTGGTCGGCAACGTGGTTCATCCTGGCAGCTCATTTCACGTGAATCCAGCAAGTTTGGATGCCAAGGCGGTTGCGGGCTATGCAGGCACGGCGAAGACGCAGACCATCACAGAGTTCCTGATGCACATCATCCCCGGAACAGTGGTCGATGCATTCGCCAAGGGCGACATCCTCCAGGTCCTCTTGATTTCATTGTTGTTCGGGTTCGCTCTTTCAATCATGGGAGAACGCTGCAAACCCCTGCTCTCCTGGCTGGACGATGTAACACATGCGGTATTCGGCGTGATCAACATCCTCATGCGGCTTGCTCCCATCGGAGCATTCGGAGCTATGGCCTTTACCGTGGGCAAATATGGGGTCGCGTCGCTAGGGCCGTTGCTGGGCCTGATTCTGACCTTCTATGCCACGTGTATTTTCTTCGTCTTTGTTGTACTGGGTTTGATTTGCCTTGCAGCAGGTTTCAGTATCATCCGCTTCCTTCTGTACATTAAGGAAGAAGTCCTTCTGATACTGGCAGTAAGTTCTTCCGAACCAGTGCTCCCTACTCTGATGGCGAAGCTCGAAAGGCTGGGCTGCTCCAAGGCGCTCGTCGGTCTGGTCGTTCCCACCGGATATACGTTCAATACCGATGGTTCAAGTCTCTACATGACGCTTGCTGCCCTGTTCGTCGCGCAGGCAACGGGCACACATCTGACGCTTGGCCAACAGTTGACCATATTCGCGGTGGCGACCCTCACGTCCAAGGGCGCGAGCGGAGTGCAGGGGGCCTCGTTCGTAGCTCTTGTCGGCACGCTGATGGTTGTTCCCACCATTCCCGTGGCAGGGATGGCGCTGATCCTCGGGATCGATCGCTTTATGAGTATGTTTCGTGCGCTCGTAAACGTGATCGGAAATGGAGTCGCCGCATTAGTATTGTCCCGTTGGGAAAAAGAGATCGATGCACAAACCCTGAGGCGCAATCTAAGTCTCAGTCCTGATCAACCCACGGAAAAGTTGGCCGCCTGAGCAAGGAAACCGGTTTCAGAAATGCCGTATTCTCGAAAACCGGCGTGTTTTCAGCGTGTCATTCTGAACGTAGTGAAGAACCTCTGCGCCGTTCAAATATCTGGTAAATCGCGAAGGCCTAAACAACCTTACGTGCGCAGCCATTCTTCCGGCTCGCTGATGGCTGCAGTCACATCGTTGAGAAACGTAGCAGCTCGCGCACCATCCACCACACGGTGGTCCGACGAAAGCGTCAAGGTCATCATTGGCCGGATTCCTGGCTTGCCATCAACTGGCACAACCCGCTCGGCGATACGTCCTACGGCAAGAATGGCCACTTGTGGCGGATTGATGATCGCGCTGAAGGCATCAACGTTATACATACCAAGATTGCTGATCGTAAAGGTCGCACCTGCAACGTCCGCTGAACGTAACTTTCCTGCCCGGGCTCGCTCGGACAGATCTCTTCGTCGAACGGCAATCTCTCCCAGCTCGATCAGGTTGGCATTTTGAATTACTGTCGCCACCACTGCATCTTCAACGGCCATTGCAACACCAATGTTCACCGCATTGTTGAACTGAACCTTATTGTCAGCCCAGCTTGCATTCAGTCGCGGATTCCTGACCAGTGCGCGAGCGACCAGCGCGACCAATAGGTCCGTGTGCGTGATTCTTACCTTGTGTGCCGTCTCAATTTCTGACAGGTACTTCTCTCGAGCCGCAGAGAGCGCCCCGGCATCGACCTCTCGAACCAGGAAGAAATGCGGCACGGTGGTCCAGCTCTTCGTGGTGCGCTCCGCCATCAGCCTCGCGGTGGAACTCAACGTTTCCAGTGCAGCGGTCGGAGGCAGGGTCTGTTCCTGCGCGGCCTCAGCTTGAGGTTGTGTCAGCGCAAGAATGTCTGAGGTCAGAATCTCACCTTCACGGCCCGATCCCTTCACGTGACTCAGATCAATGTTGTGTTCTTTTGCTAGCAACCGCACCTTGGGAGCAGCCCTGGGCCGTTGAACTTCCTGCGGCACCGTAGCTGCCAACGATTGAACTTCCGAGGCCGCAGCTTCCGTTGTCATTCGCCTGCCTGATTGGTTAGCTTCAATCTCGGTTGGTGCAGATTCGCCCAGCGCGACAAGCCATGCAATCGTCTGTCCTACCGGCACCACTTCACCTGCCTGCACCTTCACACCGGAAAGGATTCCATCGCCGGGTGCTTCAATTTCCATCACGGCTTTATCGGTTTCCACTTCCAGCAGGGCCTCTCCCTTGACGACGGGTTCGCCCGCCTTCTTGAGCCAGGAAATGAGCTTGCCGGTCTCCTGAGCCATTTCAAGTGCAGGCATCACAACCCTGATAGCCATAGTCTTGCATTCCCTATCTATTTACGATTTGCCGCAAAGTTCCCGGGCTGCCTCAAACACCGACTCTTCTGTTGGAACCGTCAAGTCCTCCAGCACAGGTGAAAATGGAATAGGCACATGCATGGCTCCCATGCGCTTGACCGGCGCTTCCAAGTGATAAAAAGCGCCCTGGGCTATCACTGAAGCCATTTCGGCAGTCGCTCCGTAGCGTTCGGAACCTTCGTCGATGACTATCGCACGAGCCGTCTTGATCGCCGAATCAATCAGAGTCCGTTCATCGAGTGGCCAGGTAGTTCGCGGATCAACGACTTCGGCACTTATGCCTGCTTCTTCGAGCAACTCTGCGGCACCCAGCGCCACTTGCACCATGCTGCTGGTCGCCACCAAAGTAATATCGGTACCCACGCGTTTCACATCCGCGACCCCCAACGGAATTGTGTACTCTTCCAGTGGCACCGGTCCCTTCAACTTGCCATACATCAATTTATCTTCGAAAAACACGACGGGATTTTCATCCCGAATCGCCGTCTTCATCAGACCCTTCGCATCGTAAGGCGTCGACGGCAACACTACCTTGAGGCCGGGGACATGGCTAAACCAGGCGTGCAGCGACTGCGAGTGTTGCGCGGCTGAGCGGCGTGTCGCACCCATGGTGGTCCGCATCACCATTGGCACCTTCCACTTGCCTCCGGACATGTAATGGATCTTGGCAGCCTGATTCACCATTTGATCCATGGTCAAGGTAATGAAATCGCCGAACATGATATCGACAATCGGGCGGAGGCCCGTCATCGCCGCTCCCACGGCGATGCCGGTAAAGCCCGGCTCGGAGATCGGAGTGTCGATAATGCGGTCTTTGCCAAACTCTTCCACCAGGCCGGAGAGGACTTTGAACGGCGTGCCTGCTTCGGCAACGTCCTCACCCAAAAGAACGATACGCGGGTCGCGGCGCATCTCTTCGGCAATCGCTTCTCGGACCGCCTCGCCAAATGTCAAAACGCGTGTAGTCGTTTCAGGCATAAATATCCTGCTCCACTTCTTCCGGACCAGGATAGGGCGCCGCCAAAGCGAACCTGACTGCAGACTCCGTCTCAGATTTAACCTCGGCATCAATCTGTTTTAGAACATCAGGGTCGGCAAGGTTTTGTTGAATCAACCAGGCAGCGTGCTTCTGGATCGGATCACTCCCGGTTGTCCAGAGCTTCTCTTCCTCTTTTGCGCGATAGTAGTCGCGTTTGATATCGCCAACATGGTGGCCATGGTAACGGTAGGTGGTACACATCAGGAACGCGGGCCCCTCACCTAGCCGCGCCCGTTCGACCAGCCGTTTTGTCGCAGTGTACACGGCGCGCACATCCTGCCCATCCACTCTCTCCGCAGGCATTCCAACAGCGGCGGGACGCCCCAGAATGTCGCCGGCGATGACCTCTGATGTGTGGGTATATTCGCTGTACAGATTGTTCTCGCAGAGATAAATCACCGGCAGCTTCCAGAGTTGAGCCATATTCATAACTTCGTTGAGCAGTCCCTGTGCCACGGCACCGTCACCGAAGAAGCAGACTGCGACTCTGCCATTTCCCAGATGTTTCGCCGAGAAAGCCGCTCCCGTGGCAATGCCTGCGCTGCCACCGACAATCGCGTTTGCTCCCAGGTTGCCGGTCTCAGGATCAGCGATGTGCATCGAACCGCCTTTCCCCCGGCAGTAGCCTGCCTCCTTACCGAGCAACTCCGCGAACATGCGATCGATCGATGCGCCCTTGGCCAGGCAGTGTCCGTGTCCGCGATGGGTGCTGGTTATATAGTCGTCGGATCGCAGAGCAGCGCACACCCCGACGGCAACGGCCTCTTGCCCGATGTACAAGTGTGCAAGTCCGGGCATGATTGCCCGAGTATAGAGATCATTGACCTGCTCTTCGAACATGCGGATGGCGACCATCCGTCGATACATATCAATCCACTGCTGGGCACCGGTGCCTGGGTCGGTTTCGGAAGTTATGGATGAAGTTGTCACTTCAAACTCCTTCGTTAATGATGGGTACCCCACCTTCGGCGCGCCGTCGTTGCGCGGATAAGGTGGGATGCAATTCCCTTCACGTCTACAACGGGGTTGCTTCTACGCTGTCCTGCCTCCGCCCGCCTCAGAAAACCTCGCAGCCCGGCAATCCACAGGAGATCAGGTGGTCGCTCGGGAAATTGGTCATGATCTCGCAGCCATCCTTGGTTACCACTACCTGTTCTTCGATCCTCGCAGCACCCGAACCGTCCGCCGCACCGCACCAGGTTTCCAGGGCAAAGACCATGTTTTCCTTGATCACCGTTGGATAATCCAAACAGAAGCGCCGTGAGAAGATCGGGCGCTCCCACTGGCCCAGGCCTAGTCCGTGGCCATACTGTAAAAGATAGGCTTCATCCTCATCGCGGTAGCCGAACTCCTTCGCCTCCGGCCACACCTGGCAAACTTCGGCGGTAGTGACGCCGGGCCTGATAGCGTCAATCGAGTCCGAGATCCACTTGGAGGCCGTTTCATAAGCTTCGATCTGACACTTGTTCGGTTGCCCGCAGACAAATGTTCGGTAATAGCAGGTCTGGTATCCCATGTAGGCGTGCATCAGGTCGAGGTAAACGATGTCTCCGGGCTGAATCATGCGGTCAGAGAAGGTGTGGCAATGCGGTTTTCCGCGAGCTCCGGAAACCGAGTTGACGCACTGCACGCGCTCTGAGCCGTGCTTGTAAAGGTGATAATTGGCAATCGCAACCAACTCGTTTTCACGAACCCCCGGCTTGATTGCCTTCGCGAGCTCCACGTAGGTTGCATCCACCATGCCGGCGGCCTTTTTCAGCAGTTCAATTTCGTCGGGAGTTTTGATCTCTCGTGCGTCGAGCATTGCCTGCTGACCGTCAACGACCTCGAGGCCTTCGTTTTCCAGCGCGCGGAGCATGGTGATCTCCATGTGATCGACGCCGAGCGGCTGAGTTTCAACGCCGTAGTCGGTCAGCACCCGCTTGATCTGCTTCGCGAATGTCTTTTGCGCGTACAGTTCCGGTGGGATCGCTCCCATCATGTTGCTGATTGGTGCTTCCATACGATTTTCGATCCATGGGCTGCTGATCCGCTTCGCGGGCGGTGCCGGGTCGAATAGGTACGGCTTCCCTTCTCGTGGGCAGATAGCGTAACGATTCATCTTGTCCCTGACCCACTCGCCGATGTGTGTGCCGGTGATGTAGCGAACGTTATCCATGTCCATCGCTAGAACCGCCCCGAGTCCTCGGGCGTTCACAGCGGCTTGTGCTTTCTGGAATCGCTCGCTTCTGAGGCGAGCAAAGTCGACATTGGTTTCCCAATCGGTTGCCATGGTTCCCCATGCCGCCCTGGTGTGTGGCCGGTTGTATTTCACCCTTCTGTCTCCTTGCCGTTTGAATACGCTGGACCCCGCAAAAGCAAAGCATGCATGGAATATTGGGCAACTCGCCCACACCATTGGATGCTGTCTGAATGCGAACGATTGCATAACCAAAAAACACTTGTCAACGGCACCTTCAAGCTCGTACATTTCGCGCTATATTATGCCAACGATTGCAGGCCAGCTTTAGCTGCATGACGCTTAAACCATGGGTTCGAGATGCTTCACGATATTGGAATGAACATTCCGACCGAATCGGTTCGTGCCACTCCCAACGGCTAATTGAAAGCCTGATAACGCTCCTGCGCAATACCGAGGATCGGACGGTTAGCGAGCTTTTATCTACCGAAAACCGTGACTGTCGTGTAGTGGACTGAACGGGTTCGGCGTTGTACAGGCTGTTTTTAGTGTTTAGGGGGAGATTCCGACGTTAAGTCCGCAGAGCTAAGTACGCAAGCGTTTTGGTCGCTCATTTAACTCTTTGATTTACACGATTTAGTGGTGGCCAGGGAGGGAGTTGAACCCCCGACACGCGGATTTTCAGTCCGCTGCTCTACCAACTGAGCTACCTGGCCATTCTGAATGCACCTGACAAAGTGCCTACGGAAGGGGTTGCAGAAGCGGAACATTGCTTGCTGGAACGAATTTGATTATAGCAGTAGGATAAAAGTTCGCAAAGCACAACTGTGGATAAACTAAGCGCTGCCAGCGCTTAAAACATGTCTGCAAAGCGCCCCTCCATCATCACCGCTGCGCAGTGATTTCCGCCGAACCAATATGGAAGCTCGCGATAATCGTCGAGTTCAAAGAATGCAAGATCAGCATCTTTGCCCACTTCCAGACTTCCCTTTCGCCCGCCCAGTTCCACTGCGTGCGCGCCGTTGATAGTCGCTGCGGTCAGCGACTCCTCCACGGTCATGCGCATCTGGGTGCACGCCAGTGAAAGAACCATTGGCATACTGATCGTCGGCGAAGTTCCGGGATTGTAGTCTGTCGCCAGCGCCACTGCGGCGCCTGCATCGATCAGTTTGCGCGCTGGCGGATACTTCTTTGTCCCTAGAAAATAGTTTGCTCCAGGCAAAAGCGTTGCCAAGGTATTGCTCGCCGCCAGCGCTGTTATGTCCGCCTTCTCCAAGCAGTCGAGGTGATCGGCCGAGGCCGGACTGAAAGCTAGAATTCTCGCCAGTGGAGTATTCGTCAACTGCCCCACGTGGACCCGAGAACCTAATTCGTGGCGTTGCGCCTCGCGAGCAATCCGCTCGGTCTGCGCCAGGGTGAATGCTCCGCGCTCGCAGAAAACGTCTACATACTGGGCCAGTTTCAGCCGTGCGACCTTCGGGAGAATCTCCGCACACAATAGATCAACGTACTTATCTGGTTCCTGCTTAAACTCCGGCGGCGGCACGTGCGCACCCAGAAAAGTCGCCACCGTGGTCCCCTGCCACTGTCCGGCTGCGCGCCGGATTGCCTTCAGGCTCTTGATCTCAGATGCAAGGTCGAGTCCATAGCCTGACTTGGCTTCAACGGTGGTCGTCCCCTGCGATTGAGCTTGCCGCAGAGCCGACATCACGTGATCTGCCAACGTGGCTTCTGGCGCCCGCCGGACATCTTCGATGCTTGCGCGAATCCCTCCGCCTGCTGCCGCAATCTCTTCATAACTTGCGCCGGCTACTCGCTTTTCGAAGTCAATCAGGCGCGGAGTCACAAACACAGGATGCGTGTGCGAATCAACGAACCCCGGCAGCACCAGCTTACCGCGACAATCGAGTTCGATCACCTCGGCCCGGTGCTCCTTCAGCCACGGATCACGCAAAACGTCGCGCTGACTCCCCACGGCGGCAATCTGCCCGCCACAGACAAGCACTGCCGCGTCTTTCATCACGCCAATCTCGCGCATCTGCCGCCCGCGCCGGAGCCCCGCATCGCCAGCCATCGTTACAAGTTGAGAGATGTGGTGCAGCAGCACGCCCGGTTTATCCTCCGCCTGTACTTTGCTCTTTGTAGAAGCCATAGCCCGCCTATAACGTAGTACCGTACCTGCCTCTAACTTATAGCATCGTCCTGCCTGAGGGCGAACTTGCGGGGCGCAAATGGAGTCACTTATTAATTTGGAGGTATGTTGCAGGCACCCGAGGACTGCTGCTGGCGAGATATCAATTCGTTGACAAAGCCGGGCGACTTGGAAGTCTGCCCGGCATGACGTCAACGAGCTTCAATGGAAGAACTGCGACACCTTGAATACCGAAATGCCTCCGTTGATGAAACCAAGGTCTGAGCAGGTCCCGCAACCCGCCGGTGCAGCGGCCGAGGAATAGGGAACAAAAATAGTCCCTGTGGCCGGATCGACCCCAACCGAATGAGCATTGTTTCCCACTGGGGCAAAACCGGCAACCTTGCGAGTCGCAGCATTAATTACAATCAGTTCCGGCGAGCAAGGGGACGAGGCGCTGCACGCGCCATTTGTGGCGGCCACTCCTGAGGCAGTCCAGCGGCTGGCAGCATTGTAATAGGCGTTCGACGTTGGATCGTACCAGACCTGATCGCCACCGCCAGCATTCAGGGTCGTCAGTAACGCTCCCGTGCTTCGGTTGAAAATCAAGAAGTTTAACGGCGCGCCAGTCGTTCCTTCCCGGCACCCGACGGCGAGATCCGTGCCCGGTCCTAGCGCAAGTCCTGTGGGATCACAGTTACCTTCTGAGGTCCGTCCCAACCCTGTCAACGTACTGTAATCCACGATGCCACCCGCAGGGATAGCCCGAATCGCCGCACCCGGAAGTCTCTCAAGTTCGCCGTGCGGATTGGTAGGTGTGCCGTCATTGTTCACATAGAAGGTATCGAGGACGGGATCGTATCCGCATGCCTCAAGGCCCGCGGAGTCGCCAAATTTCACCGTAGCCACAACGGTCTGCGTGGTGGTGTTGATGAACGTTGCGAATGGTGGAGTCTCTTCCGGGCTCGATATCATAAACAGGTTATGCGTCGAGTCATAGCATCCCTCATCAGCTCGAAATGTGGTCGACAAGGGCGGCGTGATAACTTTGACGATTGCCGGCGGTGTCAACGTCCTATCGATGATCTTGACAGAGGCAACATCGCCCACGTATTCAAAGTTTCCAACCGGGTTATTTCCGTCTGGACCAGAGAGAGCGTTGTTCGCGGCCGCCGGTGGTGGTGGGTTTAGTCCGGCAAACGCCGACGTGCCAGTGCCTGTGACCTGAGTTTTAAGGGTCAGGGACGGAATATCAACAAAATCCACGGCCTTGTTGTTCCGGTCGGTGATCATGTAGGTCGTACCGCTAACCGCAGAGATATCGAAACCAAAATTTGTCCCTGCTGTGATGTTCGGAAGAGCGATGTTGTTTGTGGGAGAGGGTGGCGGCCCAGCAGGTAATTCATTTTTGCTGCTACCGCAACTTGCGAGCAATGCGCTCAGCGCAAGTGCCGCAGCCAGACCACTTATGCTGAGAAATACTTTCGTTTTCATTGTCCAGATCCTTTCGGCAATGCAGATCAGGCACTTTGATGGTGGTCACCGGAGTCGGGTTGCTGGACCGTGCAGGATAAGATTTGGCTTCTTTTCGAGGCCGGGCGGGGCAAACAACGGGCGTTGAAAAGGGATCCAACGCCACGACGCAAACAGCTTTCTCGGTTTGGAATGAGTCTAGCGTCCTTACTTCCCTTCCATCGGAATATGCACCCCAGCCTTCTTTGCGAAGCGGGCAGCTTCCTCATATCCGGCGTCAACGTGCCTCGCCACGCCGATTCCTGGATCGTTCGTCAGCACGCGCTCGATACGCCGCGCCATGTCATCGGTTCCATCGGCAACAGTCACCTGCCCCGCGTGTTGCGCGTACCCAATGCCCACGCCGCCGCCGTTATGAATCGAGACCCATGACGCACCGGAGGCGGTATTCAGCAGCGCATTCAGCAGCGGCCAATCTGCCACGGCATCGCTGCCGTCTTTCATTGATTCCGTTTCGCGGAAAGGCGAGGCCACCGAACCGCAGTCGAGATGATCGCGCCCGATCACAATCGGCCCTTTGATCTTCCCCTGCTTCACCAGTTTGTTGATCGCCAGCCCAAACTCTGCGCGCTCGCCGTATCCTAGCCAGCAGATTCGCGCCGGCAGTCCCTGGAAGCGAATCCGTTTCCGCGCCAGATCGATCCAGCGCGCCAGGCGGCGATTCTCCGGGAACAGTTCCAGCACGAGGTCGTCGGTTACTGCAATATCCCTCGGATCACCCGAAAGCGCAGCCCAGCGGAATGGCCCCCTGCCTTCACAGAACAGCGGACGAATGTACTCAGGCACAAAGCCCGGAAAATCATACGCATTCTTAACTCCCTGCTGAAAGGCAAAGGTCCGGATGTTGTTTCCGTAATCGAAGGTCACCGAGCCCATTTTCTGCAGCCGCAGCATTCCTTCCACGTGCCGCGCCATCGACTCGTATGAGCGCTGCTCGTAGCTCTTCGGATCGCGCTCGCGAAGTTGTAGAGCTTCCTCAAACGTCATCCCATTCGGCACATACCCGTTCAGCGGGTCGTGCGCCGAAGTCTGGTCGGTCAAAATGTCAGGCACCAAGCCGCGCTCGGCCAACTCCGGAATCACGTCCGCGCAATTCCCTACCAGTCCGACCGAAATATTCTCTTTCTTCCGCAACGCGTTCTTCAGAATCCGCAGAGCTTCATCCAGCGAGTTCACCATGAAGTCGCAGTACCCGCTCTTCAGTCGCTTCTTGATGCGTTCGGGGTCGACCTCAATTCCCAGGAACGCTGCGCCGGTCATGGTCGCAGCCAATGGCTGCGCTCCTCCCATGCCGCCCATGCCGCCGCTGACGATGAGTTTCCCGCTCAGGTCGCCGCCAAAATGCCGGTCGCCCGCGGCCATAAAGGTCTCAAACGTCCCCTGGATGATGCCCTGCGAGCCGATGTAAATCCACGACCCCGCCGTCATCTGCCCATAGGCCATCAGCCCCGCGCGCTCAAGTTCATTGAACTTTTCCCAGTTCGACCAGTGCCCCACCAGGTTTGAGTTGCAAAGCAACACCCTCGGCGCATAGTCGTGCGTGCGGAAAATTCCCACCGGCTTGCCGGACTGAATCAGCAGCGTCTCGTCATTCTCCAGCGACCGCAGCGAGCGCACAATCGCGTCATAGCAATCCCAGTTGCGTGCCGCCCTGCCCGTGCCGCCATACACCACCAGATCGCGCGGACGCTCAGCGACCTCTTCGTCCAGATTGTTCATCAGCATCCGCAGCGCGGCTTCCTGCGCCCAACCCTTGCAAGAGAGTTCCATTCCACGCGCAGCTTTAATCGGAGTGTATTGACGTACCGCTTGTTCCAGCTCTACTGACATAAGTGCCTCACACGCTTTCATGCAAGAAAGCGTAACGGGAAATCGTAGTTCGTTAGGAGGGTGATTGGCAAACGGGAAGGCGGAACAAATAGCAATATCGCCGTATCCTATGATGGGTCATTCTGGAGCGAAGCGAAGAATCCGAGCACAGTTCAAATCTCGCACCCAGCCCTACAAGCATTCCGGACCCCGCCCTCGTTCTAAGGAGCAGTGCCGAGCCTCACTTGTGCAGCAACATGAAATAGAGCGCATCTAACTCGCGCATGTGGCTGCGCACTATCCGGATATGGAACTGCATCTCCGCGCTCGGTCCACCGGTACCACCGCCGTACTGATGGAAGGCGGCAGTCGAAGCCAAGTCTAAGTAGGAGTGCCAGACCTTTTCCATGTGTTCGAATTCCGTTGTGAGTTGTTCCTCTGTCAGCACTGGCCCGGCTGGACCAATACGTGAGGTTTCCCTGTTGAACTCAGGAAGCTTCAGGCTCAGTAGATTCCGAATAGCATCCTCAAATGACTTCAGATTCTTGTCCGTGCTTTCGACCGCCTTTCCGAAGCACAGGTTGAATTCGTACGTGCTCCCCGCCTCCGGGCAGTCGCCCGCTTTTTCCCTCGCCATCTCGGCGTCGAAAACTATTTGTGGCTGAGCCTGCAGCCTCTCGCGTTGCGCGAAGAATCCCTTTACTCGCTGCTGGTATGCCTGTTGTTCTGGAGTAAGAATCTTCTTCGGCCTAGCTGAGTCTTGGCTAAAACTAAGCGGCACAAGAACGAGCAGGCTGCACAAAATCAGGGTATGTATGCGCATGCAATGAGCTTAAGGTTCGCAAGCGCATCTAGCAATCGCAAAAGATTCACTCGATCCACCCCGCCCCCCACCACCTCATCGCCGCTGTGCATCACCACCACCGCCTGCCCCGGAGTCAGGGAGACGTCTGTCTAGTACCCTGCCTCGCGCCCATGCCTCACAGCAAGCAGAACAACTTCCTTGCCATCGAAACGGTAAAGAACTATATAAGCCGAAGCGCCAAACTCGACCATCCACTCGCGGAACTCCGGAGGAAGGCCCTCAACCGGGTGGCCGATTTCGGGATGTTTGCCAAGCTGCTTTACACCTTGTCGGATCACGCGGATGGCGCGGCTGGCAGCCTCGTGGCTGTTTGGAGCAAGGAAGTTATAGAGACGGGCTACATCTTTGAGGGCAGGCTCGGACCACCTCAGTCGTGGCATTTGGGCTGCTTGGCGTCCTTACCCGCCTCCAGTTTTGCCAGCCAGGAATCGGCCTCCGCAGCAGAAAGGTGTAATCCGGTTTCTTGATAGTGAGTCCAGGCTGCCAGCGCATCCCGGCGCAGCAGCTCGCGCTTTTCCTCCCGCTCTACGTACTGCTCCACTGCTTCGCGCATAACCCAGTGCGGCGTCCGGCGATGCACCTCCGCAAGGCGCTGCACACGTTCCTTCATCTCAGGATCAAGTTTCAGGCTAGTCGTAGATCGCGCTGTCATACCAGATACTCCAAGGTGTTACCTTGTGGCACTATATCACACTTCGAGGCGCACGAAGGCTAGATACTCTCCGAGAGCACCCTCACTCGATCCACCCACCCCCCACAACCTCGTCCCCGCTATACATCACCACTGCCTGTCCAGGAGTCACCGACCGCTGCGCCTCATCGAAGGTGACAATCACTTCCCCTTCACCGGCTGGTTCGACCGTAGCTGCAGCCGCCGGATGCCGATGGCGAATCTTCGCCTCCACCTGCATCGGCCCGTCAAGCCGGGCAATCGAAATCCAGTTACAATCCTTCGCCCGCAGAGTCTTTGACATCAGCGACTCTGCGCCGCCCACCACCACTTCCCTACGGTCGCCGCGAATCTCCACCACGTAGAGCGGGGATCCGGTCGCCACGCCTAGCCCCTTGCGCTGCCCAATGGTGAAGTTGTGAATTCCCTCGTGACGTCCGATCACGTCTCCGGTAACGGTCACCAATTCGCCGCTCAAATCCGGCAACCGCTCGCCTTGCTCTTCCATGTAGGCGTCGAGGAAGGCCTTGTAATCTCCTCCCGGCACAAAGCAGATTTCCTGCGAGTCAGGCTTATCGGCCAGCACGGTCAATCCCTGCTGGCGCGCCTCTTCGCGCACCGCTGGCTTGCACATTTCGCCTATCGGGAACAGCGTCCGGCTCAACTGCTCCTGGGTCAATCCAAACAAGAAGTAGGTCTGGTCCTTCGCCTTATCCGCGGGACGCTTCAATATCCAGCGTCCCCGCTCGGGGCTCCACTCATTCCGCGCATAGTGGCCGGTGGCGATCACGTCCGCGCCTACCGAGCGAGCCGTCCGCAGCAGTTGGTCAAACTTCAAGTGATTGTTGCAGAGTGAGCACGGAATTGGTGTCCTGCCAGAGAGATAGTCGTCCACAAACGGACGCACTACGTCGCGCTCAAAGCGATCTTCCTGGTTCACCACGTAGTACGGAATCCCAAGCCGCTGCGCCACCGAACGCGCATCGTAAACGTCATCGAGCGAGCAGCAGCGCCCCGCCTGGGGCTCCCCACTCGGGTTCGCTTGCGGCAGCCGACGCTGATTCCACAACTGCATCGTCAGTCCGATGACCTTGTAGCCGTCGCGCACCATCATAGCCGCAACCGTCGAGGAGTCCACCCCGCCGCTCATCGCCACTGCAACTGTCTGCTGAACCTTCGGATTCTCGTTTGACGCCACTCTCACACCTACCGCTTTCCCGCCCACACCGGACTCAGCTCCCGCAGCTTCTCTACCACCTGCGGAACCTGCGCCAGCACGTACTCCACTTCCTCTTCGGTGTTCTGTTTTCCCAGGCTGAAGCGAATCGATCCCCGGGCTGCTTCCCCGCCCAGGCCCATTGCGGTCAGCACGTGCGATGGCTCAATCGCCCCTGACGAGCAGGCCGCGCCGGTTGAAACCGAAATCCCCTTCAGGTCCATCGCAATCACAAATCCTTCGCCCTCGATTCCATCGAAAATTATGTTCGAGGTATTCGGAACCCGCTCGGCCCCGGCAGAATTCACATGGGCACCGGCGACCGCACCCAGTATTCCCTGCTCCAGACGATCGCGCAGTGTTCCCATGCGCCGGTCTCCGCCTTCGGCCAGCCATTCCGTCGCAAGCTCAGCAGCTTTCCCGAGGCCCACAATGCCTGCCAGATTCTCGGTCCCTGCTCTCCGCCCGCGTTCGTGCCGGCCACCTAACTGCGTTGCTCGTAGCAGCGTAGCCCGCCGCACAAACAGGGCTCCGACTCCCTGCGGTCCGTGCATTTTGTGGGCGGCAATGGTCAGCAGATCGCAACCGATCTGCTCCACATCGATTGCCAACTTGCCCGCCGCCTGTACCGCGTCCGTGTGGAAGTACACATCTGCCACGCGCGCAATCGCCCCAATCTCCTGCACCTTTTGCCGCGCGCCGGTCTCGTTATTCGCCATCATTACCGAGATCAGCTTTGTCTCAGGACGCAGTGCCGCACGTACGCTCTCGGGCTGTATCACTCCATCTGCACCGCTGGAAACGTAGCTCACGGCCACGCCCAGCTCCTCCAGGCGCTTGCAGGAGTTCAGTACCGCGTGGTGTTCGATGGTCGAGCTGATCACATGGTCGCCCGCTTCCACCAGTCCAAACAGTGCGAGGTTGTCGCCCTCGGTGCCGCCGCTGGTGAACACAATCTCGCTTGGCCGCGCTCCCAGCATCTCTGCCACGCGTTCGCGAGCGCCTTCCACGGCGGCTCGCGCCTGCTGACCTTGCTGATGGATCGAGCTTGCGTTTCCAAAGCTCCCCAGCAGGTAGGGCTGCATCGCCTCAAAAACCTTTGGCAGCAGGGGAGTCGTCGCGTTGTTGTCAAAATAGATTCGCCGCATCACTACGCTTATTCTATCTCCCCTTCTGCTAAAACCCTTTGCGCGCCCGGGCATCGAATGTCGTATGTCAATCCCCCACCCACTCCAAGGGTATCCGCGCCGTCCTGAATGCCGCCCGGGTTCTCCTCGCGCCGCCACTGCCTGCTTCTGGGTGGTATTTGTGATCTTTTTTGCGGCCATCGGCTACGTTGGACTGCTTGCCCTTACCCGGAATACCCAACCGCAACCCCACTCCGGAGCGGAAGGGCACCTTGTTTTCGGACTGGTGCTGGTGGGCTTTGCAATCGCCACCGTCATAGGTGTCATCGCTACTCGTTACAAGCGCCTCCACTAGGTTGGTTTCCTGCTGCGCTAATCGGCTCAAACACAAAAACCCGGAGGGTACTCTCCGCAATGCAGAGCAGCACGTCCCCGGGCCTGTCGATTCCTTGGAATCTGCCTATTCGCGCTCGTCAATCGGAATCCACTTCGCTGGATAAGTCGGTCCAGTGTATTCCGCTCGTGGACGGATCAGCCGGTTATCAGCCAACTGTTCCATCACATGCGCCGTCCATCCCGCGATCCGCGATACGGCAAACAGCGGTGTGAAGAGGTCTACATCAATGCCCAGCGTGTGATACGTCGATGCCGAATAGAAATCCACGTTGGCGTTGAGTTTCTTGTCGGCGTTGATGAAGTCCTCGATGGCCTTCGAATATTCGAACCACTTGGTCTGTCCGCTCGAATAACCCAGGTCACGCGACATCCGGCGAAGGTGCGTAGCACGCGGATCTTCCGTGGTATACACGCGATGGCCGAAGCCCGGAACTTTCGCCTTCTGCGCGAGCATGCCCTTGATATAGTCCACGGGGTCTGCGCCGTTCTCATCGATTTCCATCAAGATCTTGAAGACTTGTTCGTTCGCGCCGCCGTGCAATGGCCCCTTCAGCGTTCCAATCGCCGAGGTGATCGCCGAATGCATATCGCTCAACGTGGCAGCCGTTACTCGTGCCGCAAAGGTTGAGGCGTTCCACTCGTGGTCGGCGCTGAGAATCAGTGAAATATCCAAAGCCCGGATGGCGGTCTCACTTGGCCGTTCGCCGTTCAGCATCAGCAGGAAGTTTCCGGCGTGCGTAAGGGAACGGTCCGGTTCGATCAGCGGCAGCCCTTTGCGTATCCGGTCGTAGGCTGCGACGATCATCGCGATCTGCGAAAACAGCCGCATCGCCTTGTTGTAGTTAGCCTCTTTCGTGTTGATCCGCTCTTCCGGGTCAAAGAAGGCTAGCGAGCTCACCATCGTGCGCAACACGTCCATGGGCAAAGCGTGCCGCGGACACTGCCGCAGCAGGCTGATGATCTGCGCGTCTAATTTTCGTTCTCTGGCCAGCAGCAGACTGAATTCCGCAAGTTGCGAACGCGTGGGCAGCTTGGCATGCCACAACAGGTAGGTAACTTCCTCAAATGACGCGAAATCCGCTAGCTCATGGATATCGATCCCGCGGTGGGCCAGTATTCCATTTTTGCCATCGATGTAAGTAATAGACGAAGAGCCTGCAAGGATGTCTTCCAAACCCCGGTTTGTCGGTGTAGTTGCGGACATTCAGTCCCTCTCAGTTTTGATTAAAAAGATAACAGAGCAAACTAACCTTGGCGGTCCTGTAGGAAAGACTTAATAATCTCTCATCCACTGTTTTGCCACCTACAACAGTAGATGCATGAAAAGATATATAACGACTTTTATATCACAAGCTTCACCCGGGATCTTCCCATTTTTTCACTGGCCCTCCTCTGGCGCTGAAGAGGGCATTGGCCGGGCGACTATCACTCCGATCAAATATCAAGCCTGCTCCAAACGGTGCAACCGACAAAACACCTCACACTCCTTCTCATTTGCCTACCCGCTCTTCGCGAAGTACCATGCCTTTGTCCCTGATGCACACTCGATTTGGAGCCATAGAAGTGGCCGGAGGTATCTTTATGTTCAAGCGCTTCAAAACCCGGAATCTTGTTTTGTCTCTTGCCGTCCTGCTTTGCTCCGCTTCCGTGCTCGCCGACGAAGGCATGTGGCCTTACAATTTCTTTCCCGCCAGCCGCGTCAAAGCCCGCTACAAGTTTACTGTTACCCAGCCCTTCCTCGACCATCTGCGACTGTCCAGTGTACGTATCACCGGTGCGTCTGCCAGCTTCGTTTCGCCGGACGGCCTGGTCTTCACCAATCACCACGTTGGCGCCGGATGCGTGCATAACCTCTCTACGCCTGCACATGACTACGTCAAAGACGGGTTCTACGCCCCTACCCGCGCCCAGGAACCGAAGTGCCCCGGAGTCGAGGTCCAAAACCTGCTTGAGATCCGTGATATCACCGGGGAGGTGCAGCAGGCGGTGAAGCCAGGCATGACTGATGCCGAAGCCGGCTCCGCTCAGCACGCCGCAATGTCCCGCTTGGAAAACCAATGCTCTGACCCAGCCAGAAGCATCCGCTGTGACACCGTCAACCTCTACTCAGGCGGACTCTATCATCTCTACAAATACAAGCTTTACTCCGATGTGCGACTGGTCATGGCACCGGAGTTCGACGCAGCATTCTTCGGTGGCGATTCCGACAACTTTACGTACCCCCGATACGACCTCGACATCACGTTCTTTCGCGCGTACGAAAACGGCAAGCCCGTCCGCGTAGACAACTACCTGTCATTCACCACTGCGGGGGTAAAAGAAGGCGATCTGATTTTCATCTCCGGTAATCCCGGCTCCACCTCACGCTTGCTCACCACCGCTCAACTTGCCTATCTCCGCGAGGTTCTCTATCCCGCCCGCATCCGGCAACTCAAGCAATCCATTGACATGCTGCTCGCATTCAGCGCCGAATCGCCAGAAAATGCCAGGGCTGCCGAACGCGTCCTCTTCGGCGCGCAGAACAGCTACAAGGCTCTCACCGGCTACAGCGCAGGTCTCAACGATCCGGCCACTACGGCTCGCAAGAAGTCTGAAGAAGATAAGCTGCGCAAAGACATCGCCGCCAACCCTAAGCTGAAGGATTCCGTAAACGCCTGGGACCAAATCGCCACGGCCATGCAGTGGCAGCGCAACAATTTCAAGCGGCTCATGTGGGAGAGCGACTCCACCCTGCCGGGCAACTTCGCTGGCTATGCCCGCACGTTGGTGCGGCTAGCCACCGAACTCCCCAAACCTAACGCCAAGCGTCTTCGCGAATATCAGGACCAGAACATCCCTTCGATCGAGCACCGGTTAAGCTCCAAAGCCCCAATCTCGCGTCCCTTGGAGATCCGCCAACTCACGCTTGCCCTCAGCAATTTACGGGAGAATCTAGCTGTTCACGGGGATGGGTCCGGCCACGACTCTGATTTCGTCAAGCTAGTGCTCGCCGGAAAAATTCCTGCTGATCGCGCCGCCGAAATCGTGAATGGAACTCACCTCGATGATCCAGCTTTCCGCAACGAACTCTACAGGGGCGGACAGGTTGCCATCCATGCTGCCGCCGACCCAATGATCGTGCTCCTATGGCAAATAGACTCTGTGACTCGCGCCACCCGTAAAGACTCCGAAGACCATGTCAACGCGGTAGTCCGCAGGAATGGTTCACTGATTGCCAACGCCCGCTTCGAACTCTACGGAACCACCCAGGCTCCGGACGCCACCGGAACCCTGCGCCTAAGCTACGGAACAATAAAAGGTTACACGGAGAACGGCAGGAAGATTCCCTGGCGCACAACCTTCGCCGGAGCCTTTGAACAGGAGGTCGCTCACGGAGCCAAGCCACCGTATCGTCTGCCTGAGAGCTACCATCGCGCCAAGGATAACCTCGACAACAAACTCGACCTGAACACCGTGCTGGACGTGGTGAATACTGCGGATAGCATCGGCGGAAACTCTGGCTCACCCGTTGTCAACACAAAGGGCGAAATCATCGGCATCCACTTCGACGGCAACCTGCAGTCGCTGCCCTGGAACTTCCAATACGACGACTTGGTTGGCCGCAAAGTCTTTACCGACTCCCGTGCTGTCGTTGAGTCGCTGCGCAAAATTTACAATGCCATCCCTCTCGCCGACGAACTTATCCCGGCTGGCAGGAAGTAAAGCATGTAGATGAAGTTGGGAGCAGGTACTTTTCGGACATCCGGGATGACTGGACCTTCCAGATGCCGGAGCGCGCTCAAGCTGCCTTAATCCCCGCCAGACCCCTCTTCGTGGGGGGCGTGCGTGGACTTGCGGGAGATGATTGCAGGCAGCGAATACGCTCCGGCCCCGGGGACGTCCCGCCGTGCATAGTATCCCCAAACAATACTCAATCAACGTCGATTGTCAGAATTTTCTGTGCTACTTCCCACATTGATACGGAGCAGGGCACCTGTCCGATCAAAAACGGGCTATGCCGCGTTTTTTGAACTGACCAACTCGCGAATCCGCAGCCTTGCCTGATGTAGACCCTGACGCGAATCCATTTCGCTGATGCCCAGCGTGCTGGCGATGCGGGCATGGTCGTAGCCGTCCCCGTCATGCATACAAAAAATCATCCGCTCGGTGGGAGGCAACTGAACGATGGCGCGCTCCAGTTCCACGCGCTTGGTGTTTCGCCGGACATTCCCAATCTCGGTCACAGCAGCGCACTTCAACTGCAACGGCCCCAGAAAAACCGATTCGCCCCGCAACTCGCGTATTAACGCCTGATCAATCATCTCCCCTGTCGGGCGATCGCTGAGCGAGAAGGCTCGCAAAAACGTTCTTTCGGAGAGTTCCTCCGCCAGAAGCTCGCTATCCGTCATCCAGAACGCAAACGAGAAAACCCGATGCCGGTTCGCTTCATAGATGACCTTATAGTGCTCGAGGCGCCTACTCTCTTGGCTGGGGAGAAACTGCACGATTGCGGACGGCAGCGCCGATTGGAATAAATTCGCCAAAGCATTCTCCCGGTTATGAGCTCCCTGCGGAGCCGGCTGAATTCTTCTGAGTCACCGATTCGGCTTCCGCCAGCCTACGATCGGAAAAACAGAAGATTTCTCTTCTCTATTGCAATCACCCTGCCCAAACTTCATCCGGCAGTCCTCTTTTTTGGATTTCCTTCGCTGTAATCCGCGTAAGTCTACTTAGATTCAATCAGATCAGGCATTTATAAACTTTTCCAGCTCTGCATCGCAGGTAGTTTCTTCGCCTTACGCCGTACTATATGCAGGCGGGTGAGTAGTATCCATCGTTATGTTAGTGGAACCCAAATGCCCACATTGGAAGTTTTGTTTGGAAATTATTACGCAGTGTGGGAGGCAAGTCGCATCTAAGGAGAGCTCTTTACCGAATCGCTTTGGGAACAGAACTACGAGTTACTTCGCTAGTCCGAAGCTGATTTCAGAGGCGCTGTAATCGGGAGCTTGATCAAAAAAACCGCTCCACCCTGCTCGTGGTTCCGGGCGACAATATCACCGCCGTGTTCTTTCACAATACCGTAGCAGATCGAGAGACCGAGTCCGGTACCTTTCCCGATTTTTTTGGTGGTATAGAAGGGGTCGAAGATCTTACTGGGATCTTTCAGCCCCAAACCAGAGTCACGGAATTCGATACAGGCCCGGCTATCCTCACGGTAGATGCTCACGTGCAAACTGCCCGAAGGGGCGGAATCCATGATCGCGTCCACAGCATTATTGATGACGTTGAGAAAGACCTGCTCCAGTTGGTGCGCATCACCGGTTATGAATGGAGCGGAAGGATCGTAGCTCCGTTTCACAATTACATTGTTCAGGCGCAGATCGAATTCACGAAGTTCGAGAGTATCCTCCAGCACACGCCGCAAATCTACCTGCGACTGAATCGGCTTCCGCTGACGCGAAAACGAGAGTAGGTTCTGCACTACACGATGAGTGCGCTGGGTCTGCAAATAGAGTTTGTGCACATAGTCCTGCGCTCGCTCGCCGATCGGCTCGGCTGCCAGCAACTGTGCATAACCAAGAATCGCCGTAAGTGGATTGTTCAACTCGTGCGCCACGCCCGATACAAGTTGGCCGACGGCAGACATCTTTTCACTCTGCAGCAGCAACTCCTGCGTATTTCGAAGGTTGTGATAGGCGTGCGCCGTCTCTTCGTAGAGAATCACTTTTTCCACGGAGTTGCCCAATTGGCGGGCAATGGCAATAGCGAGGTCACGCTCGGCCTCGGTGAACTGGTTGCTGTTTGGACTGCTTAGACGCAACATTCCCAAGGTCTTCCGCTGCGAGTACATCACTGCGGCGATAAATGAATTGTAGCCGTGACTCGTGATCCAGGACTGCGTGGACCCGGGAAGGAAAGACATGTCCTGTTCAGTGATGATTTCGACTCGTGACTCATCAATGAAATGCGTGAGTTCTTCATCCATCAAAAGCCGTAGTAACTCGCGTTCCTGAGCGCGGTTTTCGCAATTTGTTTCGGTTCTCGTCACAGAGCCGCTTTCAAGATCGCGAAGAAGGATGCTGCAGTGCTGGGCGAAGAGCTCGGTGGTCCAGTGCAGCGTGTTCTGAAAAATCTCATCCAGGTCAAACGTTCGGGTCGCGATGGTTGCCATGGCATTGAGCGCACCAAGTTCACGGTTGCTGCGCTGCATGTCTTCTTCAGCCTTTTTCTTCTCGGTAATGTCCTGCAGAAATCCCTGATAACGCTTTCCCTTCGCATCCTCAGTCGCGAAGCTGTTCTCCATTACGGTGACGACCGTTCCGTTCTTGCGACGGAGCAGAACCTCGTAGTTGCGCAAACCGCCCTGCGCATTCATCGCCTCGGTATAGGCGGCGCGCTGCTCTGCGCTGAGAAACAGATCCCGGCCTACGTTGATGGCGAGCAGTTCCGCGCGATCCTCGTAGCCAAGCATGGCAGCAAAAGCCGGATTAAAATCCACTAGCCGCCCATCGGGAGTCGAAATGAACACGCCCTCCTGCATCGATTCAAACAATAGGCGATAGCGTTCTTCTCCAACTCGCTTTTGCGCTCTGTCATACATTCGAAAGCCCAAATACGCCAGGAAGCAGCCAAACAGCAGGCCCACGGCGGTCGCCAGTTGTCCTATTGACAACGCCGTGGCCACTGTCAGAATACTGAGTCCGGTTAGCTGAGCGAATTGAAGCATGTTAGTGTCAGCTTGCTGTATACCACATTGAGCTCACGAGTACCTCCAGGAATTCATGGAAGTGTAGGCAAATGAGGATCCGGGGTACAATTGTAGACGTCCTCTAAGCTTGGTTTTCTAAGGCGGGTCTTCTGATGTCGGTCGAACGAATCCTTGTGGTGGATGACGAAGAACCGATCCGGGAAGTAGTCTGCGCAATGCTGCAGAACGCCTCCTACCAGTGTGTGCAAGCTCGTTCTGGAGTGGAGGCCCTTGAGATCCTCCACCAGGACGCGGACTTTCAACTGGTGCTTACCGATCTGATGATGCCGGAATTAGACGGTGTAGGGCTGTTGGAAGTAGTCAAGCGACAGTACCAGAACCTTCCCGTGGTGATGGTGACCGCCGTACACGATATCTCCGTTGCTCTGTCTGCAATCCGTAACGGAGCTTACGACTACCTCTTGAAGCCGTTTGAACGCGAGCAATTATTGGCCGTCGTGAGACGGGCACTGGAGGCGCATCGGCTACGGGTTGAGAATCGCCTGTATCAATCGAATCTCGAAGCGCTAGTGGACCAGCGCACCAAGGAATTGCGCGAGACCATTCCCGAACTGGAGCGCTCCTACGATGTGACCTTGGAAGCGCTGGGCGATGCACTTGACCTGAAGGATGCCGAAACAGAAGGCCATTCCAAGCGAGTTACTGCATACACAATTCAGATCGCCCGCGCCATGGGGCTTGATGCAGAGACGATGCGCGGACTGGCACGCGGGGCCTTTCTACACGACATTGGAAAGATGGCGATCCCCGACGCGATTCTGCGTAAGCCCGCGCACCTGACTCATGAAGAACAGAACATAATGAAGCGGCATAGCTACCTGGGCTTCCGGATGCTGAAAAAGATTTCCTTCCTCGCCGACGCTGCTGAAATTGTTTATGCTCACCAGGAACATTGGGATGGGAGCGGCTACCCTCGCGGACTGCGGGGCGAAGAAATTCCTACCGGGGCTCGGATTTTCGCAATAGCCGACACTCTGGACGCCATCACCTCGAATCGTCCCTACCGCCCCGCGCAGACCGTTGATGCCGCACGTAGCGAAATCGCCGCGTGGTCTGGGCGTCAGTTCGACCCATCGATTGTGCGAGTTTTTCTGTCAATTCCTCCGTCCGTTTGGGAAGATCTGCACCGGGAAATCGACTCGCAACATGAGCCATTCTGTTATAGTGAACATCTTTCCAAGGAGCCGGATTAACCGAAGGGAGCTCACAAATGGCGATCAAGCTGGAACGACAACAGGTAGCCGAGGGGCTGCAAAAGCTTAATCATTGGACGCTGCAAGGCAATCAGATTGAGCGACTCCTGACATTTGAGAACTTCGTCGATGCCATGATTTTTGTGAATAAGGTGGCCGAAATCGCCGAAGAAGAAGGACATCACCCGGACATTCGGATCGTTTACAACCGCGTCACTCTTGCCCTGACAACCCACGACGCAGGAGGTCTTACGCAGAAAGACCTTCAGATGGCGCGTCGGATTGAGTCTTTACTGGGATGAAGAGTCGCACCAAAAAGTAAACCCGGCGCACTTGGCGCAGGGTTATGTATGAAAATGCAATGCAGCTATCGCGCTGAAGCCGTTGCAATTGAGTGCTCAAGCTCTTTCAGTTCTTGCTGAATTCGGTTGAGTTCCATCTGTGCTGAGTCGTTCCATGCCACCTCTCGTCCCGAGTTAGTGCCAGTCCGCTCTGCCGCAGAATGAATCAGCTTCCGGCCGCGAGATGAGAACAGCATGGCTCCCAGTCCTCCCAACCCAGCCAACGTCAATGGTATGGTCCACCTACGTACACTCATGTACAACTCCTGTGTCTCTCATTTTTCTCCAATTCAGCCTCAGTGGCAACTCGAAACCTCTACAGGCAACAAAGAAATTACAATCGCGGATATCACAATCGTAATTTCTGCCGTCACTGTCTGCTCTGCTTCAGGAGAAAATGGTTCGAGACTGAGCGAAGGAGAACGATGAAACGCTTAAGAGTTGGATGGATCGCGCTGATAATCTTGACTGCCTGGGTTGCGCTGGCACAGCAGACTCCCGTAACGCCCGACACTCTATGGGTAGGCGGTGACGGGAAATTCGAGAGCGCCCCAGACACTGCCCTCGTGCAATTCTCCGTCTCAGTGCAGCAACCGGAGGTGAAGTCTGCCTACGCCAAGGCGCAGGAGTCCGCGGAGAACATCCGTCAAACACTGCGCAACAACGGGATCGATCCCAAAGATGCTGAGATCGGCTCCTTCTCCATGACGCCGGCTTATAACTGGAATCCAAAACGAAAGTTAGTCGGATTCCAGGTGAACAGCCACATCACAATCAAGATTCACGATTTCAGCAAACTTGGTCCGGTCCTCGACAGCTTTTCACAGGTCGACACCACCGACAGCCTCAACATCAGCTACACCCTTGAGAACATCGAGGCCGCGAAAGCCAAGGCCGTAGAGGACGCATACCACAAAGCCCACCTGACGGCTGAGACTCTTGCCCATGTCTCGGGACGGGTCCTCGGACCGATGAGCTATGCCTCGGCAGATGTCAATCAGTTTGCTCCGCAACCGAGGCCAATGATGATGAGAGCACAAAAGATGGATGCAGCAGCGCCCTCTCCCTTGCAGGATTTCGCGCCCACAATGATCACGATGACGGCGCACGTGAATGTGCTGTTTCAGTTGAAGTAATGGTTTAAGTTTCGCACTATACAGATTTCCAAGCGCAACTGCCATTTTGTTCTAACGAACTCATCTCCCGTTTCGGGTGTCGGTTATTCCGGCGCGGTCATGTTCTACGACGATCTCGCGTTCCAGCACCATGTCCACAAGAGTGCCGCTCTCGATGCGCACATCCGATCCGCGGGTCAGCAGAACTGATGCCAGACCCACACCTGCGCCTGCTAGTCCCCCGATGCCGGCGCCTCTGACGCTACGCGCCGCCACAGCGCCAATCGCCGCTCCCGTGCCTGCGCTCGATGCAATGGTCCCGGCATCCTTTCCCTTGGTGCTTTGGCTCTCAATCGTACCTTCCTTCTTGTCTTTCATCTCCGTCTTCTCCGCGCCGGGAACGCTATCGATGGCACCTGGCAGCAGCAGAGTATAGCCGGATGGGAAAATCAGGGTGTTGAAATGAATGATCAGTTCACCGCGTCCCTTCACTCGTCCTGGTCGCTGTGAACGCTGAATGACTCCCTGGACATAAGTTCCAACCGGAATCACGATCCGTCCGTTAGAGACCACCGGGAACGATGTTTCGGCATAAACCGGATCGTTCTCCCGCGCACCCCGGGTGGAGATAGCGTGCTTCAGCGTAACGGCGATCCGCGTCCCAGCCTCAAGCGTGTAGGCATCTGCACTGGGCCTAGAGGCTGGCACCGGGTGCACGTTGGGCGCAGTAACCGGGGTAGCCTTAGGATCGACAAGGGCCCGAGTGTTGGGCACCGTCTGGAGCGTATTCGGATTGGGGTTGGGAGCCTGCTGAGCCGCAGCCAAGACCGACAAAACCAGGGTCGCCAGAACCATTCGCATCGTTCACCTCACAAACCCGCATGTTATTCGATGATGCAACTCCAAGCACGATTTGTACCCCGGACGCCTGCGTTTCGCAAGCTGGGCTACGCATGAAGTGAAAGCAAGCCGCATATTTTCATACGCCGGGGCACTCACGACCCTTCTTAACCCCTTTTTTTTGCATCGTATTCCACCAGATCGACAAAAATGCTGCGCTGGAGAATTCGGTTCAATGGGCAAATCGAGAGCCGGAAGCGAACCACCAGAACCGGAGGCGAACACGGACAGCAGGGCAAAACAACAAGCAGCTCTGGCGGAGCTGAGCCAGCTTGCATTGCAGAGTGGCGAACTTGCTGGTCTGATTGAAAGTTCCATAGGATTTATCGCGGAAATTCTCCAGCTTCGCTACTGCGAGGTGTTGGAATACCAGTCTTCTGAAAACCAGTTTCTTTTGCGGGCGGGAATTGGCTGGAAGCCAGAAAGTGTAGGAAACGCAAGAATCCCTGCGACCCGCGAATACCAAGCGGGATACACCTTCCTTACGCAGCGCCGGGGCGTCATCGAGGACTATGCCTCGGAAATACCGTTTCTCCTGTCTCCGCTGTTACAGGAACACAAGGTCCGGAGCGGTATCACGGTCCACATTCCCGGGCATCAATTACCGTTTGGGGTGCTGGGCGCTTACAGTTCGACGAGCCGAAGCTTCAGCGCTGACGACATCAATTTTCTTCGCTCGGTCGCCAACATCATTGGAATCGCCTTGCAGCGCAAACGTGACGAGGAGTCGGTTCGACGAAGTGAATTCTACTTCCGCGGCCTTCTGGAATCAGCGCCAGACGGTATGACGATTATCGACGGCGAAGGGCGCATTCTCCTCGTCAACAAAGAAAGTGAGCGGCTATTTGGCTACGAGCGAACAGAGTTGATAGGTCAGAAGATCGAGACGCTCGTCCCTGATCGCTACCGAAAATTCCATGCAGGCCATCGCCGTGATTTCTTCTCAGACCCCAGAGTCCGGCCGATGGGAGTGGGGTTGGAACTCTTCGGATTGCGCAAAGATGGCTCGGAGTTTCCCGTGGAAATTTCCCTGAGCCCGATGAAGACCCCGGATGGCACGGTCGTAACTGCGGCCATTCGAGACGTCTCCGAACGCAAGAAGGCCGAAGCGCAGATCAAAAAGCTGAATTCTCAACTGGAGGAAGCACTGCGCCGCTCCGAGCGACTGGCTGCCACCGGACGCCTCTCCGCGAGCCTGGCGCATGAAATCAACAATCCGCTGGCGACCTTGACCGACATTCTCTTCCTGCTGAATTCGCAAGAGGGGCTGAACGACGAATCACGAACGATGCTCCAAGCGGCCAAAAAGGAGGTTGACAGGCTGGCCGCGATTGCCAGGGAAACACTAGCTCCTCATCGCGTCTCCGGTGAACCCGTGAGGATAAAGGCTACAGATTTGATCGATGCTTCGCTCGAAAGCTTTCATCGCCAGATCGAGCAAGCAAACATTAAGATTGAACGCTATTACGAGACGGACGCACTGGTCGATGTGACTCCCGGAGAACTGCGTCAGGTCTTCACCAATCTCATTTCAAATGCAATCGACGCCATGCCGCAGGGTGGCTCGCTGATACTGAAGGCCTATGCCGATGGTCAGGATGTGAAGCTGATTTTTTCTGATACCGGTTCCGGCATCGTGCAAGAGAAATTGGCTGATATATTTGAACCGTTCGTGACCACCAAGGGCGAAAAGGGACTGGGAATCGGCCTCTGGATTTCACGCAACATCGTCGAAAAACTTGGGGGCACAATTCAAGTTCGCAGCACCACCGATGAAATCGGCCACAGCACCACCTTCACCATCTGCCTTCCGGCAGTCAAAGCGCGAAACACCGATCCAACCAGCATTCGTTTGGTATCGTAAAACGGCGGACGCCATGGCTGTTCCACGGACAAGCCATGAAAATAGCGCGAGCAGCCAGCCCGCGCCTTCCATAACCTAATGGTCTTCCCTACTGCTCGTCGTTGTCCTGTTTTGGCGAATCTGTTGAATCAGCCGTGGGTTCCGAGCCAGCATCCTTTTTGCTTTTGAGGCGGACGACGATCACCTTCGCAAAGCCTTCGTCGAACTTGGGCGGTCGCAGTTTCTGCGCCATTCGCAGCATCACTTCGTCTGGCACATTGCGCAGGCGCTTGCGATTGCGCTCCATGCAAACCTCGGTGGGTACGTCAAAAAACACGGCGTGAGCCTCATAGCCGAAGTCGTGCGCCATCTTGATCCAGCTATGGCGCTCCTTGGGAGAGAGGTTGGTGGCGTCGATGAAGCTCATCGGCCGGCCCGCGATAAGGCGAGCCCGCAACAGCGAGCGCAGCGACGAGAAGACCAGATCCTGAAAGCGCTGCTCAGTGGCGTCATCGAAGAGCAGGCCGCGCACCAGGTCGCTGGAGAGCGGAATAATGTTGTGACGCTTGAACCACGAACTCTTGCCTGAACCGGGAAGTCCGATTGCCAGCACCACTGCGCCCTTCTTGCCTTTTGGCGGAATGGCTTTACGAGGCGCGGCATCAGCGGCGGCATCGTCTTCATCAAGCTCTGGAACGTCAGCAACCGGCTCCGGTTCGTCGATCTCGGCAGCTTCGCCAGTCGCTTGCCCAGGAGCAATCGGCAGTCCCGCAGTGTTCGCAGATGACTGCGCAGCCTTCTGCTGCTGGTCGGTCCGAGCACGTCCACGACCGCCACGTCCACGCCGACGGGCGCGTTCGCGACGAGCAGACGAACCCTCGCTGGGCGTGCTTTCGGCATCGCTGTCAAATGGGTCTTTTTCGGGTTGAGCCTCGTACACAGGCTCGGGTGTAGGCTCCGCCGGAGCGTCTGAGCGGCCTTCGCCGGGTTCTCCCCAGGAGCTTGCCCGGTCAAGAAAAGTCGGCTGAAGAGGAGCTGGCTCCTGCGGTGAATCTTCGGACTGCTGCGGATTCTTGGTCTTCTGATTGCGACGCTTCACGCGATCGCGCATCCATCTGCGCATAATGGACTTATACCACGTTCCCCGAATTCCGGCGAGTCCACTTTTTAATTAGGGTATTCCCTCCGTTACTGTCTTGCTACGTGGCTTAAGGCCCGCGCCAAAATCAGGTTCCCAAATCTGATTATTTGCAATCTGGGAGGCGGGCTTCGCGCTCAGAGTTTGCTCGCCGAAGAATGCGGTGCTAGCATTTCTTCGACTGCAAGAGTGCGGTGGGAGCATCCGTGTACCCGCGCCTTTGCATTGCAAACGCCTGGAGGCAAGAATGGCAATTAAAGTTGGCATCAATGGCTTTGGCCGCATCGGCCGCAATGTTTTCCGCGCATCTCTCGGCGATTCCAATATCGAAATCGTCGCCGTAAACGACCTCACGAGCCCGAAAACTCTGGCCCACCTTCTCAAATACGACTCGATCCTCGGCAATCTTAAATCCGACATCAAAGCTGAGGGCGACTCGATTGTCGTTGACGGCAAGAAAGTTAAAGTCTATGCGCAGAGAGATCCCGCATTGTTGGACTGGGAATCGCTGGGCGTTCAGGTTGTCGTGGAATCGACCGGACATTTCACCAACGCAGACGATGCGAAGAAGCATCTGCGCGGAACCGTGAAAAAAGTCATTATCTCCGCTCCGGCAAAGAATGAGGACATCACGATCGTTCTTGGCGTAAACCACGACAAGTATGATCCGAAGAAGCACCACATCGTTTCAAATGCATCCTGCACCACGAATTGTCTCGCTCCTGTCGCGAAGGTTCTGCAAGACAACTTTGGCATCGTCACCGGATCCATGACCACCATCCACAGCTACACCAACGATCAGGTGATCCTGGACTTCCCGCACTCCGACCTTCGCCGCGCCCGTGCTGCAGCTCTGTCAATGATTCCGACTTCAACCGGAGCCGCAAAAGCAATCTATCTTGCGATTCCTGAACTAAAGGGCAAGCTTGACGGTTTTGCCGTACGCGTCCCGACTCCGAACGTTTCAGCCGTTGATCTGGTCACCCAGGTTGGGCGTAACGTCACGGTGGAAGAGGTCAACGCAGCCATGAAGAAGGCCAGCGAAACCGCACCTTTGAAGGGCTATTTCCATTACACGGAAGAAGAGCTTGTTTCCTCTGACTTTAAGGGCGATCCGGCTTCCTCTACCCTGGACGCCAAGTTGACCCGCGTCATCGGTGGAAACCTGGTAAAGACCTTCGCTTGGTATGACAACGAATGGGGCTATAGCAATCGCGTGAAAGATCTGATCACCTTCTTTGGTGAAAAGGGCCTGTAGCTGTGCTTGCGGCTCCGCTTGGGCGGGGCCGCACTGCAACCCATGTCAGACGACCACACCAGCACCGGCACGAAGCATCACTTCAGCGGCTCGCCGTTTGAGCCCCTTTTCGGATTCTCACGTGCGGTCCGCGCTGGCGACTACATTCATATTTCCGGAACGGCGCCCATTCTCGATGGCAAAACCGCGGGACCAGGCGATGCTGCCGTACAGGCCAGGCGTTGCGCTGAACTCATAGAGATCGCGCTCAAAGCGTTTGGGGCCGACCGGCGCCATGTCGTACGAACTCGCATGTTTCTTACTCGCATCTCCGATTGGCGTACAGTAGGGGCAGTTCATGCCGAATTCTTTGGCGATGCATGTCCGGCGGCAACCATGGTTGAGGTGAGCAGCCTGATCGATCCCGAGTGGTTGGTTGAAATGGAAGCTGACGCGTATTTCCCTGAGACTGCACAATTCATTTCTTGAGGACAGCACAATGGCAAAGCTTTCGATTCGCGACCTGCAATTGAATAACAAGCGAGTTCTGATGAGAGTGGACTTTAACGTTCCTCTCGAAAATGGCCGCGTTACAGACGACACACGCATCCGGGAAACGCTGCCCACCATTGAATATGCGCTGCGCCATGGGGCCAAACTGATTCTGGTTTCGCACCTCGGCCGCCCCAAGGGCAAACCCGATCCCAAGTACAGTCTCAAACCTGTGGCTGAAAGGCTGCGCATCCTGCTGGACGAGCGTATGGGGCGCGGTCAGAATGTCGGCTTCTCGCCTGACTGCATTGGGATGCAGGCCACTGAGATGGCGAATCAATTGGAGCGCGGGCAGACCCTGCTACTGGAAAATGTGCGTTACCACGCGGAAGAAGAAAAGAACGATCCGGCGTTTGCCAAGCAGTTGGCAAGCCTGGCGGAACTTTACGTCAATGACGCGTTTGGCTCAGCACACCGCGCCCACGCTAGCACGGAGGGTGTAACTCACTTTATCGCCAAGAGCGCCGCAGGCCTTTTAATGGAACGCGAACTGGAATACCTGGGCAAGGCCATACAAAATCCGGCCAAGCCGTTCCTTGCGATTCTGGGCGGGGCAAAAGTGAGCGATAAGATCGGCGTCATTCGCAATCTGCTGCCCAAGGTGGACGCAATCATCATTGGCGGCGGCATGGCTTACACCTTCCTGAAGGCCGAGGGCCAGGAAACTGGAAAGTCCCTGCTTGAAGCCGACAAAATCGATCTGGCAAAAGAACTGATCAATGAGGCCAAGCAGAAGAAAGTTCGCCTGCTGCTTCCGGTCGATCACGTGGTGGCCGATAAGTTTGACGCCGCGGCCGTGGGAACCATCATTCCTGAAGGAAAACCAATTCCCGCCGATAAGATGGCGCTTGATATAGGTCCAGCGACCATCGAGAAATTTTCCGAGGAGATCGCCCGGGCGCGCACCATCGTGTGGAATGGTCCTATGGGCGTCTTTGAGTTCGACCAGTTCAGCAAGGGCACCATGAAGATTGCCGAGGCCGTGGCGGATAATCCTGGAGCGACCTCAATTGTGGGCGGCGGCGATAGTGTGGCTGCGGTGCACAAGGCCGGCGTGGCCGATAAGATCACCCACATTTCCACTGGCGGCGGCGCTTCACTTGAATTTCTGGAAGGCAAGAAGCTTCCCGGCGTAGAAGCGCTGACAGACAAATAAACGAACGTGAAAAGCATTGTTCGACTCGACCTCGGAGAGGGAGCGCAGATCTTCTTCGAGGCCGGGGACATCACGAAGCAATCCACCGACGCCATCGTCAACGCGGCCAATTCCAGTTTAATGGGCGGTGGCGGAGTCGATGGAGCAATCCACCGCGCTGGGGGTCCGACCATTCTCGAAGAGTGCCGCAAGATCGTCGCCCGAAGCGGCCATCTGCCTCCCGGTGAAGCAGTCCAGACTACCGGCGGAAACTTGTCTGCAGCCTTTGTGATTCACACTGTCGGTCCCATCTGGCAAGACGGAATGCAGGGTGAGAGCGGTATTCTGGCCAACGCCTACCGCAATTCAATGCGGCTGGCTGACAGGCTTGGATTGCACTCCGTAGCCTTTCCCGCAATCTCAACCGGAGTGTACGGATATCCGGCTGAGGCTGCGGCAGCCGTGGCAGTTTGCGCGGTCATAGATGAGTTCAGCCAGGCGCGTAGCGTTCACGAGGCGCGCTTTGTGTTGTACAGTCCTGATATGTTGTCCGTTTTCATACAGGCGGCGAAAGACGAGCAGCGGCGGCGCAATGCCACGCGCTGGACTTTCGCAACCATAGAAATTTAGTGGAATCATTCCGTTCACGAGAGGCAACTATGAGCCGCAAGAAGATTATCGCCGCCAATTGGAAGATGTATAAGACCCCCGAGCAGTCGCGCCAGTTCATGGAAGAGTTTGTGCCCATGGTGGCCGGACACACCCGCGACGAAATCGTAATCTGCCCTCCCTTTGTGGACATTGCCGCAGTAGTCGAGAAGGCCGAGGGCACGAATATTACAGTTGGCGCGCAGAATATTTATTGGGAAAAAGAAGGCGCGTTCACGGCCGAGATCAGTGGCGAGATGCTCGTGGGAGCTCACTGCAAGTGGGTCATCATTGGACACTCTGAACGACGCCAGTATTTTGGTGAAACCGATGACACGGTAAACCGCAGACTGAAAGTGGCGTGCGAAGCCGGACTCTCGCCGATCGTCTGCATCGGCGAAGTGAAGGAAGAGCGTGAGGCTGGAGTGACTGGTGACGTGTTGCGCCGCCAGTGCTCACGTGCATTCGCAGGTGTCTCTGCCCGAAAGGCCGCCAAAATGGCGGTTGCCTATGAACCTGTCTGGGCCATCGGCACTGGCCTGACCGCAACTCCGGAGATGGCAAACGAGGCGCACCAGTTGATCCGTCAGGAAGCCGCCAACGTATTCGGCGAAGAGTACGCGCAGCAGCTTCGCATCCTTTACGGGGGAAGTGTGAAACCGGAGAACGCAAACCAATTGCTTTCGATGGAGGAAATTGACGGTGCACTGGTTGGTGGCGCCAGCCTCAAGCCAGAATCGTTCGCGAAGATCGTAAAGTGGTAGCAAGTTGTGGAATTCCGGCGGCTTGCAGCCGGAATTCCACAGCAATGTTCAATCCCCGGCCATCGAAGGCTTCCCAACCCCGCTGAGTTTGTTATACTCAATTTGCCTCTGTATGAGTTCTTTGGAAGTTTATGAGTCGTTGCGACCTCAGGGCGAAAGCTCAGCAAACGCAGCGATGGCAGTGCGGAAGTGGTGGAATTGGCAGACACACCATCTTGAGGGGGTGGCGCCGAGAGGCATGCGGGTTCAAGTCCCGCCTTCCGCACCATACGTCCTCCCTGGTTTATCAAGCCGGAGTTGAACGTTTCAAACAGTCCGAAGCAGGCAAGAGTTCAGAAATGTCCGGTGTGTAGACCCGCCGGGAAGGAAAAGCATGATTCTCGTTCTAGTCACCATCGTCCACGTTATTGTGTGCCTCTTCCTGATCGCAGTAGTTCTACTGCAGAGTGGCGCAAGCGCCGACCTCGCTGCTGCCTTCGGTGGAGGACTGGGTAGCCAGACCGCCTTCGGTCCCCGCGCGGGAGCAAACCTGCTGACCAAGTTCACCACTTGGGCCGCAATCATTTTCATGCTCACGTCGTTCACGCTGGCGATCATCTCGACCCGCCACGGCGGAGGCACCGGATCGGTGCTCGACAACACCAAGTCGGCCCCGGCGAAGACTGCTCCGGCCCCGACTACTCCGGCAAAGTAAATTCCAGTTATGAAACTAAAATCCCCGCTGCGAAAGCGGGGATTTTCATTGCCGCACGTTTCGACCTTTTCCGTTTTTAAGCACTGTCGGGTGGCCCACATCCGCCTTCTTTTGGCGAATGTGGGGAGGCAACGCTTTCCATTTCTGCGCCCTTGAAGTTCTGCGCCAGTCCCTCGTAGCCTTCCCTATTCCTGCAAGTACGGATTTTCCTCGCGTTCTTCCCCAATGCTGGTCAGCGGTCCGTGCCCTGGAACCACGATAACGTCATCAGGCAATTCAAGTACCTTGGTATGCAGTGAGCGCAGAATTTTTTCATAACTTCCACCGGGCAAATCGGTGCGCCCAATCGATCCTGCAAAAAGCGTATCGCCCGCGATCAGCTTTTTCTCAGGCTCAAAGTAGATACAGAGCGAACCCTCGGTATGCCCCGGCGTCAACAGGACTTCTCCCGTCAGCGCGCCAGCCGATACCTTATCGCCGTTTTTCGGACTTCCGTCGATTTCGAGTTTGCCGGGGTCTTTCATTCCCAGCCATTGCGCCTGCGTGGGCAGCATGGCCACCAGTGCTGCGTCGTTTTCATTCAGCAAAATGGGAGCGCCGGTGAGCCTCTTGAGTTCCATCGCCCCACCGATGTGGTCCAGGTGAGCATGCGTCACGACAATTTGTTTCACCTTCAATCCGTGGCGCGCCACCATGGCCATTATCACGGAAACGTCAGCGCCGGGATCGATCACCATCGCCTCATGCGATGCTTCATCCCCGACAACGGAGCAATTGCACTGCAACGGTCCGACTGTAAAAATCTCGTGAATCATAAGGTGATGATAGACGGAGAGAGCGAAGGTTTCAAAATTTCAAGGTTTCAATTTTCAAAGTGACTCGTCTATGGACCGAAGCACCTTCCTCATGCCTTCGCGGAAATCCTCTTCCGGCGCGATCAAACTTGCCACCAGATATCCGGCGCCGGGAAAATCGAAGAAATGTCCGGGGTGGATCAGCACACCCTCCTCAATCAACGCGATTGCAACGTCTTCATCGGAGCGCGTTGCCGGTGTGCGCAGCACGGCGTACCATCCGGCGTCGAGTTCCAGTCGGGTGGTCATCGTCGCGTCCGCCAGTTGGGCGTCAAGTTCGTGCAGGTTCCTCAGGGCGCGCTCGCGCAACTGCCGCTGAATCCCCTCGCGGGTCGCGAGCAATTCCGGAATTGCCCACTGTACCGGAGCATTCGGTGACAGATAGGTGTCGGCGATGACGTCAAGGCGATCGAGCGCCGTTCGCACCAAACCGGCGGGACCGCTGGCAGCGATCCATGCGACTTTGATCTGCGGCAATGCGCAGATCTTTGATAGTCCGCTCAGGGTGAACGTGAGTGCGCCTTGGTTGGCGGCAAAACTCAGAGGAATTTCGCTGGTGAGTCCATAGTCCAGGAAGACCTCGTCGGCTACCAATGCCAGTTCATGTTCCCCGCACAGCGTGTTCAACCGCTCCAACTCCCAGGCCTTGGTGAAGTGTCCGGTCGGATTGTTAGGATGCACCACCATGATTGCCCTTGAACGCGTCGTGATAGCCCGGCGCAGAGACTCGAATTCGATCTGCCAGCCGTGGTCATACACGAGCTCGTAGGGCACGAGTTTTACATCCTGAATGTCGGCCAGAAACTCAAACAACGGGTAGCTCGGCGATGGCACCAACACTTCATCGCCCGGATCGCACAGCAGGCGGAAACAGTATGAGTACGCTTCGCTGGTGCTCACCGTGAGGATGATACTTTCCGGCGAAAGAGATATTCCCCGCCGCTCGTAGTAGGCTGCCACAGCCTCGCGAGCTGGCAGGACACCCTTCGAAGCAGGCTCGTACTCAAGCGCCCGGGGATGCTGCAACGCGCCCAGAATGCGCTCACCTTCAAACTGCAGGCCAACGGTTGTCGGGTTGGAAGCCGTCAAGTCCAGCAGTGTGCGCCCATTGCTGCGCGCTTGCTCCAGCGCGAGCGAGTAACGGTTTGTGGAGAGATTCCAATCTGTTCGGCGGGCAAACATGCTCTCTCACGGTATCGCGCAAATGATCGCTGGGCAAGCGCCCTGACGACAAAGACACGCTTTAGAACCCCGGTGTACTATCCTTAGAGGAATTTCTGGCGTGGTTCGGTCATGCAAATGGGGCAATCCGATCCACGGAAAGGTCGTGAGACGTGCGTGGATTCTTTCTCGGCATCTTTGTAACCCTACTGGCCCTTGCGGTGGGAGGCTACCTGTTCGTGAGCAGCGGAGGGGTATCACTGGCAACGACTGCACCGCCCCTGCCAATGGAGAAGAAGGTTGCAGAGATGGCGCTGCACGCGAGCATCGGAACGGCGGTGAATCTGAAGGATCCCCTGCCGTTTAACGAGGCCAACATAGTGGCCGGGGCAACTGTCTATAAAGAAAACTGCGCGGTGTGCCATGGGGCCTTGGGACAGGCACGCTCGGCGATTTCGAAGGGAATGTTTCCTCCACCGCCTCAGTTGCTGGAAAAGGAAGAAATGATGACCGACGACCCGGAAGGTGAGACCTATTGGAAGGTCACTCATGGCATTCGGCTCTCCGGCATGCCCGGATTTGCGAGTACGTTATCGGATACGCAGCGGTGGCAGGTAACCATGATCGTCAGGTACGCCGACAAACTTCCTCCTGCGGCGCAGTCGGTTCTGAGTCATTAGACCGGGAGAACAAACAAGAACAACATACATGCAGAACTAACACCACTGGAAGGATGAACAGGATTGCTTCCCACCTTAACCGCGCAAAAACAGCGCGTCGAAGGTGGGCACCTGAGATTTTTTGTTCGCGGGTGGCCCATTCAAGGCCCGTTGTTGGGCTTGAGTGGGGTCTTTGACCTCGCAATTGTGTTTGCTTTCTCCTCTTACCGAGCAAGAAATCGCCTAATGAGATGGTCCGCGGACGGGTGGCCCATTCAAGGCCCGTTGTTGGGCTTGAGTGGGGTCTTTGACCTCGCAATTGTGTTTGCTTCTGTTACCGTCCGGTATCGTCCTTACAACTCATTTGCTGGGCGGGCGGGTTCTATAAAAGGGGATGTCAAGAAAAAACACTTCTCCGACGTTCTTAGGAGTGGCTGTTTCACTGACATCCTGCCCCTGTTTGCAGTTGCGCT
>Ga0316231_1000207_pt1 | contig 94252 bp, 85 predicted proteins | sample TBH18027metaG_FD_206002 | JGI IMG/M metagenome (GOLD analysis project Ga0316231, IMG submission 206002) | Freshwater microbial communities from Trout Bog Lake, Wisconsin, USA - TBH18027 | ecosystem: Environmental > Aquatic > Freshwater > Lake > Hypolimnion/Profundal zone | place: USA: Wisconsin... | reverse complement strand
TGTTTCCGTAGCATCCTCCATTGCGTTGCCCCCGCCCTCGCCAAGCGCCGCATCCTCCTTGTCCTCGTTGCCGCACGATGCGGCATTCTGCTCTTCCTCGTCGTATCCCACGGCGATGTCCTGATCGCCGAAGACGAGCCGTTGCGCTGACTGCTGCACCAGCTTCTCGCGCAACATAAAAAGGTCGATATCGGCGGCGGTTGCTGGGCCCTCCGACTCCACAAGGATTCCCGACTCCACGATGGCGCGCGGAGTAAAGAACACATCGTCTGGCGCACCCGGCATGGGGCTGACGTCCAGCAGCAGCGACGAACCAGCCTGCGATATGCCAACGCCGCCATGCTCTTCGCCCAACGCTACGGCAAAACTGGCCGCTGGCCGCGCCGTCATCAGGGTTGTGCGCACGGTGTCGCGGATAAAGTCGTGGACAAACGCGGATTGACGGAAGCGCACCTCCGTCTTTGCCGGATGCACATTCACATCCACCTCCTGCGGCGGCATCTCCAGAAACAGCAGCACCACTGGGAACGATGTAGGCGGGATGATATTGCGATACGCTTCAGCCAACGCGTGCAGTACCACGCGGTCGCGCACCAGGCGATGATTCACAAAGATGTACACCGAGTTGCGATTCAGCTTCTGCAACTCCGGCTTGGAGATGAATCCTGATAGCCGCAGAAATCCCGGTTCCTGCGGCGCATAATTCGCCTCGCGCTTCCATGGCGGCGGCTCCGGCAGCCCGGCACGGCCAAAGTCGATCTCCGCAGCGGTAGGCAGCATCAGTTCGGCAGTATCGCGTCCAAAGATCTGGAACAGCCGATCCCCAGTACTGGCTACGGCGGGTGCAATCAGCAGCGCCTGGGTGGACGAGTGCAGCTCAAAGTGGCGATCCGCATGTGCCAGCGCATAGTGTGTCACCAGAGCGGCTATGTGGCCCAGCTCTGTCTGCTCGGATTTCAAAAACTTCCGTCGTGCGGGTGTGTTGTAAAAAAGGTCGCGTACCGCGATGGTCGTCCCCACCGCCAGACCTGCATCCTCCACGCGAACCATCTTGCCACCCGCAATCTCCACCGTCGTCCCGGCATCGTCTTCCGCACTCCGCGTCTCCAGGGTCAGGCGCGAGACACTCGCAATCGACGGCAATGCCTCGCCGCGAAATCCCAGGGTCCGAATGGATAGCAGGTCGTCGGAGCTGTGCAGCTTCGATGTGGCGTGTCGCTCAAACGCCAGCAGGGCATCGTCGCGCACCATTCCGCAGCCGTCATCCACAATGCGGATCAGCTTGCGCCCACCGCCCTCTACCTCAATGCGGATGCGCACCGCGCCTGCATCCAGAGAGTTCTCCAGCAACTCCTTCACTACGGACGCGGGCCGTTCCACCACCTCACCGGCGGCGATCTGGTTGGCCACTTGATCGGAGAGTACCCGTATGCGTCCCATCGCTCGATTGTACTGTTGCCAGCTGGTGTGCTGGGTGAAGATTGGATGCACGGAAGCTAGTGTTATCGTCTTGCCTTCTTGCCCGGGACGGACGCCGCTTCTCGGTCTCCCATTGTATGCAAGCGCATGAAGTTGGTTGCGCCGGAGCGGGTGCGAGTTCCTGCCACAATGCCTACGATTTCGCCGGAGAGTATGCCCGCCTGTTGCTGAAGCCTCTCCTCGGCAATGTCTACCATCTTGTCGATACTCCGTGCATGCTCGCAAAGTATCGGGAACGTTCCCCATAGCAGGGTGGCGCGGCGGATGATCTTCTCATATGGCGAGAGCGCGAAGATGGGCGGCCCAGGGCGGTACTTGGAGAGTAGCCGTGCGGTCAATCCGGTTTCCGTGAAGATCGCAATGGCAGCCAGTTCCAGGTCTTCAGCGGAGTGAGCCATGCACTCGCAGATCGTCTCCGCTACCGAGAGCCTCGTATTTTGCGGCGAGTGCCTCCGCCAGGGAGGATCCAGCCGAATCTGATGTTCCGTCTCGGCCACAATCTTGGCCATCATGGCCACCGTCTCCACCGGGTACTTGCCCGCTGCCGTCTCTGCCGACAGCATCACAGCGTCCGTTCCGTCGTAGATTGCGTTGGCCACGTCGGACGCCTCGGCGCGTGTTGGCCGCGGGTTTTCGATCATCGACTCCAGCATCTGTGTCGCCGTAATCACCGGCTTGCGATACTCCGCCGCACGATGGATGATGTGCTTCTGGATGGCAGGTACTTTTTCCGGCGGCACCTCCACCCCAAGATCGCCGCGCGCCACCATGATGCCATCCGCCACCTCCAATATCGAGTCCAGATGCTCCACCGCCTGAGGCTTCTCCAGCTTGGCAATAATCCATACATCGGAGTTCAACGCATCCAGGCGGCGACGCACATGGCGAATGTCTTCCGCCGTACGCACAAACGAGACAGCAAACGCATCCACTCCCGCGCCCACCGCAAACTTCAGGTCTTCTTCGTCCTTCTCCGTCAACGACGGCACCTTCACCGGAATCCCCGGCAGATTGATTCCCTTGTTCTCCCCCAGCGTGCCGCCATTCACAATCTCGCAAACTACGTCTGCACCCGCTATGCGCACCACGCGCAGCTCAATCAGCCCATCGGAGAGAAGAATGCGTGAGCGTCGTTCCAGATTCTCCGCCAGCGTCTGGAATGTAGTCCCCACCACCGAGGCCGACCCCTCCACATCGCGAGGCGTAATTGTCAGCCGATGGCCCGCCACCAACTGCACCGGCAAATGGTTCTTCAGCTTTCCCGTGCGGATCTTCGGGCCCTGCAGGTCTGCCAGTACGCAGATTGGTTTACCCATCTCAGCGGAGACCGCACGCACCATGCGGATCAGTTCGCCCTTCTGCTGATGTGTTCCATGCGAAAAGTTCAGCCGGGCCACATCCACGCCAGCCCGCACCAACTCGCGAAACACCTCCGGCGCGCTACATGCTGGCCCTAGAGTTGCCACAATCTTGGCCCGCCGATTGTGGTCCACACCGGCATAGCCGGTGTTGCCTGAGAGTTCGCGCAATGAAGCAGTACGAGTCGCAGTTTCCATGGGCTGAATGGGGTTCCTTTTTACGGAGTGGTAAGGCTGATGCTAATCCGCGCATACACTTCACAGACATGTTCAACCGTGTTTTTTTGCAGTTCCATCCCATTCTAACAATCCCCCGCGTGCATGCCCAACGAATCCTTACCCGTTCCTGTTCGTCATTCTGGCGCAGCCAGAATCCCCGTATTTGCCTTTGTGTGTTTAGCCCGTCATTCTGACTCGAAGAGTCAGAATCTCCGTCGTTGCCCTTTCGTTTGTCGTTCCGCAGCCAACTCTCCGCACCGTCCCCATCCCGGAAGGGCACCCGTTTACGGGTGCCATAATAGCCCGGATCGAAGACCCACAGCTCCGCCTAAGTGCATAGGCAAATCAGCATGACCGAGCCGCAAACGGAAGGGCACCCGTTTACGGGTGCCATAAAAGCCCGGGTCGAAGACCCGCACCGCTCTGCGCGAAGGTCGGGGTCCCCGGCCAACTTGTTGGCTGGGGTGGAAACGCCGGAGTGTAGGCGCAGCCGGAACGACCGCTTTCGCCCTTAACTCACAACCTGCAACCTGCAACTGACAACCACCCGTCTACCGCCTCGCCCACCCTGACCCCTGTTTTCCTGTCAAGGGGCTCGACACCCCAAAATCCTCATAACCTATTCCATCTACATCACTTAAAACCAAAAAATACTTGGCATACTAGTTATGCTCCAACTGGTAAAATTAAGGTAGTAGAGAAATCAAAAGTAGCCCGGCATATAGCCGGGCCATTGTATTTAAGCAGCAAAACCGCGAAAGGATCGACCCGGATGCGTATACCACCCCACCATATGCCGTATACCCCCGGTACATATACTTTTCTTTTTGCTATGAATACTTTGCAAAAAACAGGGTGGGGGGTACCCAAGACGCACAGAGCTTCAGTTATGGTGTAGCTTACCTGTCGCTGCCGAAATGGGCTTCCATCTGGGCATTGATGTGGACATTAAATTCCGCACCGCACAGAACGCTCAGCGAGATGATGTACAGCCAGAAGAGAAGTGCAATGCCCGCGCCCAGCGGCCCGTATACCTCGGAGTAGTTGGTGAACCGGGTCACGTACCACCCGAAGATCAGAGTGGCTGGAAACCATAGCGCGGTGGCCAGCATGGCTCCCGGCAGGATTCTCCGCCAACCGGTAAGTACCGCCAGCCCGGATAATGCGACGGATGGGAGCGACAATGGGTCGGTAGTCTGTTCAGTGGGAACGCCCAGGCGATAGATCAGCGCTATCAGTCCGATGCTGGCACATAACGCGATCGTCCAGCGAAGAAGCATGGTTGCTGCGTAAATCAATATGCGCGCTTGTGGGCCGATGATGGACACCAGCCAAAGACTTACCGAATGGCCAAAGACTACCAGAAGGCTGGCGATGGTAAGCGGTATCAACGAGAGCGGCACCAATTCGAAGGATCGTCGGCGGCGTTGCCAGAAGCTCCAGCTATCACGGGGCAGTCCGCGTGCGCGGCGCAACCCCTCCATCAGCGTAGCGATTACGTTGGACGCGCCGGCAAAGCTCACCACGCACGCTCCCACCAACGCGCGCACCGAGTGAGCGTGCTTGGGTGCATTCTCAAACGCCGCATCCAGCAGCAGACTAACGCTGGCTGGCAACACCCGATCGAAGAAATCGGCAAGCTGGAAGCGAAGCGGCGCTGTATCCGGAAGCAGGCCAATGACTGCAGCGGCCACGATAAGCGCGGGAAACAGTGCGACGATAGCCGAATACGCAGTGGACTGCGCAATGTTCAGGCTGTCGTGAGCAAGAACGCTCAGCATGGTCTTGTGCAACGAACGCAACAGTACAGCATACCAACGCAGAAGTCGCTTCTTGCGGCTGCGATCAATGATTTTAGGTGGCTCGGGCATCACCTTCTGAGAAACCGGCATACCCGAACTCGGGACGGATTGCCCCGGATCGTTTGCAGGGCGTGCAGCTTTCAGCTCTTCCACGTTTCCAGAAACTCAGTGACAGAGGTTGATTCCATATGTCGCATGTTGTTGAACTGGCCTGTAGCCTGCGAGTAGAGTACCTTCCCATCCGCATCCAGAACCGCCAGCGCAGGCACTCCCCTGGCGATTGGGACACCATACCGTGCGGCCACGTCGATGTTGGTGTCCATGTGGCCAATCCACACATGCACCAGCACGAAGTTCTGCTGCAGCAGGTCGGCGTTGGGTGCCTGGTGGAAGTAGAGGTCCAGCACCTGGCAATCGCCACACCAATCACCGCCGAAGTCGAGAATCACGCGCTTGTGCTCGCGTTTCGCCTGGGCCAGGCCGGCGGCGATGTCGGCCTTCGGGTCTGCCGTCTCGGAGTAGATGTGCTGCGGTGTGTATGCGGGCAAGGGTGCCTCGGTTTTGGTTGCGATGGGCACATTGGGAGTCGTGGCGTGGTGGCTCGTCCAGAGGTACATGCCTGCCATGGCCAGAAGGCAGACTGTGGCAAGACCGATCATCGGGCCCATTGCCATGGGTGTGGTCTGCCGCTCCGGGTTGGAATTCTTGTTGTATCGCATGCGTTGCTTCATAGGATGTATCCGCGGGTGCGTTCTGATTCGCTGGCAGGGTTCTTTGGGCGCTCGATTTAGGTCAGGCTCACCCGCCTTCAGCAATCCTGTACCTAGAGCGCCAGGGCCTGGAAGTAGATGACTGTGAAGGTCGCCTGGTTTCCATGATGCACGAGGGAACACCCGCGACGCAAAGCCATTCCTTCTGCAAGTCAACAGCGGTGTGGTGTATTCTGATGGAAAGCGATGATATTTTCCAGAGATTATGTTGGGTATCTGGCGCGCCAGACTGTAAAGCATCTGGTTGATGCCAAGATGATCGAGACGGCGAAGCCGACCGTCTTGAACGAGCGGGTGACAGCTGCCATGGTTGACGAACTGGCGTTGGAAGACCGCATAAACGATGAAGTTCGTGTGATCCTCGAGGCCTTCCAGGAAGACATGTTACGGACCGGCGCAAACTATCAGGAGATGTTCAAAAAAGTGAAGAACGAGCTGGCGCGCAAGTACAAGGCGGTGCTGTGAGGATCTCGAGCGACAAGGTGAATAAGCTGGCCCACACCGTGGCCGATACGCTGGCTGAGATTGACGAGTGTGATTTTCTGGAGGACCGCAACACCATCCGCCAGGAGGCACGCAAGGCGCTGGAGAAGCTGCTGGCTGAAGAGACCAAGTTGGACGCCAACGCTCGCTTGAAGATTGCCTCCCAGCGAAAGATCATTCTGGAAGGATCGCAAGAGTGGGAGATTCTTTACCGCAAATATTACAACGACGAGGTAAAGAAGCTGGGTTTGTAGTCAATCTGGCCGCTTAGTCTGGTTGAGCAGCGAATCGCCGACTGATATAGTTGAGGCTGCACTGGAGAGAAAATCCTCCTGCACGCAACGATGGCGTTATGGTGTAACTGGTTAACACGCCGCCCTCTCAAGGCGGAGAGTCCGGGTTCGAGCCCCGGTAACGCTACCAATTTCAATCAATTCTCTTTACGACGGACAGTCCCCAAAACGGCTATGGATTCAGCAGGTCCACAAACAGCCGATACGCCCCAGGCACAGCCTCCGGAAGCTGCCGATAGAGCGCAAATGCCACATAAGTCCAGCGGCCCTTTCCGAGAGCCACGGTAACCAGCCCACCACGTTGCGGCTCCTCGCCTGGGTCATGGACTTCGGTGAGCACCGTATAGTGCGCGTCCCATGTACGCAGAAAACCATGCCCACGCTCCTCAACCCACCCGTTGAAGTCCGCGGGCGTAATCGCATTCGGCGTGCTCAGTAGCTGCGCCTTCGCATCGAGTAGTTGCACCGGATCGGTCTCATCCACCACCTTCTCGGCGTCGCGTCCCAGCGTCAAAGGATACGGCGCATCTTCGCCGGTAAACTCGGCGGTCTGGTACTGGACCACCACGTTGCCACCTGCCTTCGCGTAGTCAAAGAGTGCCTGCGTGGCCGCACCGTGTAGATCTGGATGTGCGTTATAGGTGCGCACGCCAAGCACGACCGTGTCATACTTCGCGAGCTTCGCCGGTGTAAGATCGGCAACGGTCAGGGTGTCCGGCTTGAGGCCGACTGAAGTGAGTGCGGTAGGAACGTCATCGCCTGTGCCGGGAAGGTAACCAATACGGGTCTTGGACGGTAGCTTAAGGTCAACCGGGACGATGCGGTCAGTGGCCGGGGTGTAGTAATTCGTTCGCTGGAGGTTCCCGTAGCCGATGGAGCTGTAGCCTTCAGAGACCGTCTCATGGTTCGGCAGCACGACTGAGGCGTTAATCGTGATGGCACCACGATGGGATGGTGGAGCATCGACCGTGAAGCCCATCTCTCCCGGGCCGGTAGTATCGGAGATGGCGGGGCGGACCTTCCAGCCAGCCGGAACCGCTAGCGTCGGAACCTTCGCAGGTTTCTCTACCGGATAAAGTATCGTCCCAAGAGTCAGCGCGCTCGCGTCGTTGGGTAGTACCTGCGCACGTTGCGAGAGCGAAAGGCTTGCGGCCGGCACAATCTGTACGGCCTGCGCTTCATCGTGCACAACTTGACCAAGTTCGATCGCAATACCGTGATAGTCAACCTTGGCCCATGCGACTACGGCGGGCGGTGTCTGCGGTGCATTGCGTAGTGCGGGCACCTTCAGCTGATAGACGGGCTCTTCAATACTGTCGCGATAGAAATAGGGACGCGTCACAACCTGCGTGAACGTGGGTGGTGCGGTGAGCGTAAGCGTGTCGGAGTGGTCTGCGGTCAGGTCGGACACCTCCGCATGGCCGGAGCCATTAGCTGCGACCAGACCCTCTGCGGTAGCAAGTTGGACGCTGCTCACCGCAAGACGCTGCGAAGATGTGGTGCGAACCTGAGTCAACACCTGAATGGCCGAGCCGGCAATCTGATTGGCACCGTTGGCAGTTGCGTCCATCGTCAGGCCCAGTGCCAAAACCAGCGCATCATTCAGCTGTACGCGCTTGATGCGCAGCTCATGCAGAATGTCGGCCTTTTGCTCAGCGTTGTCGATCGCGGCGTTGTCGATCGAAGTGATCAGCGCATCCATCTCGTTAAGCGCAGTAGCCAGATAAGGCGCGGAGGCAAGCAGGTTCTCCGGATTGAGCTGCTCGGTAGCAAGGTGAATCTGTGAGGCAATCTTCGAGAGCGAGGGGCGAAGCTGTTGAGGACCATTTGGCGCGAGGTCAGCTATGCCTTCGAGCGAGATATCGATTCCATCGAAAAAGCTCTCTTCCTTGTTCTTTTGGCCGCCGCTCGGCAATTGCGAGTCGTAACGGTGATAGCTCACGTCGACGACGCCGGGCCCGGAAACACGCATTCCTGGCCCAATCTGCGATTTCTGCAAGCCCAGGCCCTGGCGCGCGAACTGAACGTAGGAAACGAAAGGTTCCTTGGCTGGATAAGGCCCAAGCAGTGGGTCCGTGCTGCCCTCATGCACGACGACATCGGTGGAGGGCTGCGTCGACGACACCTCACCGGTTGCATAGTTGGTGAACATGGCCTGCGTGTACAGCCCCGTAGCAGAATCGAACAGCCCCTGCGGGCTAATCCGCTGCATTGGCACACGCGCATAGACTTTCAGCGGCTGCCACGGCAGAATCCCTTCGGCCGTCAGCTCTGGGAAGACCTTGGGGTCGCCCGCAGCCTTGTAGACCTCCTGCGCAATCTCGCCTGCTACCTGGTGTTGCCCGTGACCGTCTGTTACACCACCGACAAAGACGCTGGCAATCACCAGCGGCCGGTAGAGCCGCACCGCGCGTACAGCGTCATAGAGCACGCGCTCGTGCGTCCACTTGGCAAAGGCCTCTTCCTTCGTCTTGGAGAAGCCAAAATCAACCTCTGTGCCGAACATCTGCGTCACACCGGAGTAGCGGTCTGCGGAGAGCAACTCCTGGGTGCGCAGCAAGCCTAGCGCATCCTCGAAGTCGCCGGTCATGGCGTTCTGCCCGCCTTCGCCGCGATTCAGCGTGAGGATCGCCGCACGTGCTCCCAGGCCACGAGAGTAGAGCGTCAACATCCCGCTGTCTTCATCGTCCGGATGGGCAACGATGAGCATCAACGACGCGCGCGTGCTCAGCTTGCGCAGAAGCTGCTGTAACCCGAGCGCACCCTGGTCGACGGGCAACTCGCGGCCGTCCCGCGGCGCAACGCGCTCGCCACGCAGGTTGGCCGGGTCGGTGAAGGCAGCGGTTTGCGCAGAGATGCTGGCGGTGAGGCAGAGCGCGGCGATAAGGGTCGCGGATAGCTTCATATTGTTAGCGTCTCACATTCGTCGCATAGACTAGCAGAGACGTGGCAATCTATACAGACAAGCGCGGGCTGGAGCAGACGACGGAGAGGGGCTTGGAGCGGTCGCTCACCCTCCGCGGTGCTGTCACCCTCAACCTGCTGGACATGATCGGCGTCGGCCCTTTCCTCACCCTGCCGCTTCTGCTGGCCGCCATGGGAGGCCCGCAGGCCATGCTCGGTTGGTTGCTTGGCGCGCTGCTGGCAGCCTGCGATGGCCTCGTATGGGCCGAACTCGGCGCGGCGATGCCTGAAGCAGGCGGCACCTACGCCTACCTCGGCAAGATGTTTCCTGGCCGTTGGGGCCGCTGGATCAGCTTCCTCTTCGTCTTCCAGCTAATGTTCTCCGCTCCGCTCAGTGTGGCCAGCGGCTGCATCGGCCTCGCGCAATACGCAGGCTTTCTGTCGCCGGGCCTGGTTAGCTCGGCAAAGATCCACGCGCTCCACATTGGCCAGTACAGCTTCAGCGTCAGCGCGGGCCGTACGTCCTGGTTGGCCATTGCAGTCGTCGTCGTCGCAGTGGTGCTGCTTTACCGGCGTCTGAGCGAGATGCGCTGGCTCGCCACAGGCATGTTAGTCATCGTACTTGCCACGCTGGGATGGGCCATCCTCTCCGGCTTGCTGCGTGGCCATATCGCTCAGGTCTTCGCATTCCCTCCGGGAGCCTGGAGGCTCGATAGCGGCTTCTTCGCTGGCCTGGGCTCGGCCATGCTCATCGCCACCTACGACTACTGGGGCTACTACAATGTCACCTTCCTCGGCGGAGAAACCCGCGACCCGGGCCGCACCATCCCCCGCGCCGTGCTGCTCTCCATCGCCATCGTTGCTGTGCTCTACCTGGGACTGAACGCCAGCGTTCTTGCTGTCATGGGTACACCCGCCATTCTGGCCGCGCAAAACCTTGACGCCCGTCGCGCGCTGCTCTCCACCTTCATGCAAACCGCATGGAGCCCAGTCTTCGGCGTCAATATCGGCTCGCTGCTGGGCAAACTTGCCGCAGTGATGGTGATGATTACCGCTTTCGCAAGCGTCTTCTCGTTGTTGCTTGGCTACTCGCGCATCCCCTTCGCTGCCGCTCGCGACGGCAACTTCCTGCGCGTCTTCGGCAAACTGCATCCTGTCAAAAACTTCCCTTACGTCAGCCTTCTGGCGCTGGCCGGCATGGCCTGCCTGTTCTGCTTCTTCTCACTGGCAGACGTCATCGCCGCTCTGGTAGTCTTGCGAATTCTGCTCCAGTTCGCGCTGCAGCATGTTGGCGTCATGGTTCTCCGCGTCCGCCGCCCCGATCTTGCCAGACCCTTCCGTATGGGGCTCTACCCGTTACCCCCACTGCTCGCGCTTGCAGGGTTCGCATATGTTGTGATCTCGCGCCCAAACTTCTATCGTGAGGTCATGCTGGCGGTCGTCGTCGCGGTTATGGGGACACTAGTGTTTGTCACCAGTGCCTTGCACACATCTAGCAGGGTAGGGGACCGCGACGATTAATCGGAGCGACCAGTTGCGCCTCCATTACTTAAGCCCATCAACCAGATAGAAACCCGCGCTCACGCAGCAAGTTCGTTGTCTATTTTTGCACCGGCGCGTACGTTGTATCCCGCGCGCGCAATAAGGTAGGCGTCCCCCTGGCATTTGGGTTTGGTGCGGGTGTATAGTTTCGTGACACAGAAGTCCAAACTTGAAACCCAGGATAAGGGTCCCTATGAAAGCTATTCAATACATCCTCGTATCAGTGCTGTTAGTGAGCCCCGTAGCGGCGCAGGTGCGTCCCTGGCAAGCGATCTCCGATCCGACCGCGGCAGAGGCCGCCTCAAAATTCGCCTCACCGCCAGCGGAGTACAGTTCGCAGTTCGACTGGGGCTTTAGTGACAAGTTGACTCCAGAGAACATGGGGGCTGTCCTCGACCATGCCAAATCTCTGGGAGTGATGGGCGCTTACGTCGAGCCGAAGGTCGGCAACACACCTTACCTTTCGCCTGGCTATTTCAAGGCGGTACAGGATGTAGTTGAGCAGGCCAAAACGCGCGGAATGCATCTGTGGTTCGACGACGACGGCGGATACCCCTCTGGGTTTGCTGGCGGAAAATTCTCCGATGAGCGCCCGGACCTGCGGATGCAGGCCCTCGCCACGCCGCAGCACATAGCGGTCACGGCCGGTCAGCAATATTCCTACACGCTCGATGCCCGGACCATCAGCGTGCTGGCGGTCAACCGCGACACCGGCGCCACACAGGTGCTGGATAGTTCATCGGGGAGTGTGAACTGGACCGTGCCCGCAGGCAACTGGGAGATTGTTCTGGCACGTTCGCAGTTCCGCTCCGGTCCTACACGCTCGGCCAACAACAAAACGGGTGCGAAGGACGGCACCCACTCACTGATGGACTACCTGAATCCGGAAGCAGACAAACTCTTTATTCAGTGGCAATTTGATGCCTACAAGCAGGCAGTCGGCAACGAGATGGGGAAGACCGTGCTGGGCTTCCGGGGCGACGAGCCGGCCTTTGGTTTTAACCCGTGGTCGCCGGTGCTGCTCGCCGAGTTTCAGAAGCGCAAGGGCTATGATTTGCGGCCCTACCTGGGGACAATTTCTTCGATCAACATTGGGCGCGCTCCTCGTCCCGCAGCAGCGGCGGCACCTGCCGCCGGCGGTGCTGGGCTGGCTACTATGCCCGCGCCAGCAACCGGCGGTACTGAGCCTGCCACTATCAATCTGGATGAGGGCCACCGTGTGTTCGCAGACTACTACGACGTGTGGTCCGATCTCTACGGCGAGAACTTTTTCGGCGCGGAAGGCAAATGGGCCGCGGCCAACGGCGTTGAGATGCAGACCCACATAGAACACGAGGAGGCCCTGCCGCAACTGGCTACCGCCGACGGCGATTTCTTCAAGTGCATGCAAGGCATCCAGGTGCCCGGCGTCGACACGATCTGGCACCAGATCTGGCATGATGTAGTCGCCGATTTTCCTAAATTGGCATCCTCGGCAGCCCATGTGGACGGACATCCGCGAGCGATGACGGAGGCCTTTGCGGCCTACAATCCGCAGCCTGACTTCAAGGAGGCCGGATGGATTCTCAACCACCTTCTGGTGCAGGGCATCAACCGTATCGAATATATGGGCTTGGGCGGAACGGGGCCAGGCCGCGGCTTTTATGCCGATCCCGGCTTTCCCGCGCTCTCCGCGCACGTCAATCGCGTGAGCTATCTGATGGGTGAAGGCCGACCCGCCGCGCAGATAGGAGTTTACATTCCCTCGAGCAGCTTCTGGTTCAATGATTCAGCGGCGAACACGTCCTTCCTCGCTATCGTCCACCAACTGTTAGAGCACCAGCGGGATCTTGACTTTGTGGACGAATACTCGCTGTCGAAGACGTTCAAACTTCAGGGCCGCGAGCTGGTCAACCTGAGCGGGCAGGCATATCGTGCCATCTTGGTTCCGCCGGTGGATGCCATGTCGAAGGCTGCTTTGGATAATCTGCACGCCTTCGCCAAGGCCGGCGGTAAGGTGATCTTTTTCGGTCGCGCGCCCAGTCTTGTAATGGATAAAAACTTTAAGACAGCCACAGGGCCAGCCGATATCAGTTGGGCGACACTGGAGCCGGGGACAGAGATCACTGCGCAAGTTTTGGCTGCGCTGCCCGCGCCGGATGTGGCAGTCGACCAGGCCACCACATGGCTCAAGTACAATCACCGGCGGCTAAAGGATGCCGATGTCTATTTCTTCTTCAACGAAGGGGAACAACCATTGTCGCTGAAGACGACTGTGGTCAACCGCGGCACATCGAAGCAGGCGCAGCAGTGGGACACAGTGAGTGGCAAGGTTGAGCCATGGACTGGAGCCACATTTGCCAGCGGTAAGACTACACTACCGCTGGAGTTGCAACCCTGGGGCACGAAGATCGTGGTGGTGCACGACGGAGGAAAGTAGACCCACGGCGCAAAATGTACCGACTTATTTTGCCAACTCATCTTCAAAGAGGTAATCCCGCCAGTAGCTTTTGGGCAATACCTATTACCAGATTCCTGGCCTCTGCCTCCATGCTCGCAGCAGGTCTTAACTGGTCGTGGGAGTTCAAGTCTCCTCAGGGCACCAAGAACCGATGATTCCATGGCTCCATCGGCACACGAGAATGTACCTCAGAGCATGGGACCTTATTCTCAGCTTACAGTCATAGTCAATCTACAATTTCTCGGCAAAGCGATAACCAACATGCGTTTCTGTGAGTAGATATTTGGGGTTCGCAGGATCGTCTTCCAGCTTCTTGCGCAGTTGACGCATAAAGGTGCGGAGATACTCCAGTTCATTGCCGTATCCTTCTCCCCACACGGAATTAAGTAGACGGCTATGCTGGATAGGCCTGCCCGCATGGGTCATCAGGTGGTGCGTCAAATCAAACTCTTTAGGAGTCAGGTGAATGAGCCGTCCGCTCTTCTTCACTGTGTGCCGTGCCGGATCAAGTTCAATCTCATTAATGCGCAGTACAGCCGCATCATGAGTGTCTGACATTTTGGACCACCTCATAGCAGCCCGCATTCTAGCTGTAAGCTCACGCAACTGGAAAGGTTTTGTGATGTAATCGTCTGCACCTGCGTCCAGTGCCTCCACCTTGTCATCTTCGCTATCCCTTACTGTAAGCATCAATATAGGAATGCGCGGGAATAGGCTGCGCATGGTCTTGCAGGCATCGATACCGCTCATTCCCGGCATATTGATGTCAAGCAGAACCGCGTCGAACGTATTTGTGCGTAGCAGTGACAGTGCCTCCTCGCCGCGAGCCGCCTCTACGGTCCTGAACCCCAAATTGTTGAGTGTCGTATGCAAAGCGCGGCGGATCGACATCTCATCATCAACAATCAGAATCAACCCAGATTCCATGATCAGTGCCCTCCCATGTATATCTTCGGAATCGATAAAAAGAAAGTTGTACCATCCTGTTCGGCGCTAGTAACCCATACATGTCCTCGGTGAGCCTCCGCCGCCTTTTTGACGATCGACAGTCCTACCCCTGAGCCGGGGGCATAGTCCTTGGCTTCTGAACCGCGATAAAACCGCTCAAAGATTCGCTCGCGGTCCTTCATTTGGATCAAAGAGCCACGATTGTGTACCGAAAGTAGCAGTTCGGAGTTACTCTCGCGTACCGCAATATCAATCGGACTATCAGGCGTGGAGTATTTAGCGGCGTTGTCAAGATACTGAGTCAGAATCATTGTGAGTAATTCTCTATCGCCCTGGAGTGGCGTCTCCTGCTCTTCGATGGAAAGCTCAATAGGATGTTCCTTGAGTGTGCCCGATAGACCCTCTACTACATCCTTCACCAGCCGTGATACGATCACCGGTTCTGTGCGTAGGGCCACGCTGGAGGCCTCCAGCTTTGCGGTCTGTAGCAAGCGAGTACAAAGTTGATTGAGATTGACAGACTCTTCGTCGATCAGTTCAGCCAGTTCAGATTCTGTCTTTCCTAACGTACCCATTTCCAGTAAGCCAGAACTGGCAGTGCGAATAGCAGTCAGCGGAGTCTTGAACGCATGCGCAAGCGCATCCAGCACGGCTACGCGCAGTTGCTCTGTCTGTGTCGCGCTTACGGCATTCGTCTCTTTTTCATACGATTGGCACCTCTCAAAGGCAATGGCGGAAAGCGAAGCGATGGAGTTGGCAATTAATGGGTCGACTTCTCCGCGTATGGCAATCGCACCGATCGAAGAGGTTCCAATGCGGATCACTCGTTGCGTAGTACGAGTATCCTGGTCATCATCGTTTTTATCGTTCAGATAGGCTGTCTTGGCAATCTGTTGTTCCTCTACCGGCCAGCTTCCCTCGTGATTGAGTAGTACAGAATTTGCGTCATAAATGACTACATCCTCGACCTGAAAAATGCGACGGATCAACTGCACCAGCTGGGAGCCCGGGGGATGATGTAGATCGAAGAGTAGGATGCCGCGACTTAATTCATACAATTTCTTCATCTGCAGCCGTTGGTAGTTGGCATCGCGTGCAATTTTTTGTTCTCGCGAGGAAAGGCGGCTAACCACTAGTGCGCAGACCTGAAAAGATGCCAGGGCAATCCAGTCACGATCATCAGCAACCGTAAATGAAAATATCGGGGGAATAAAAAAGTAATTCAGGCAGGATACTGCGACTAGTGAGAGAAAGATCGCCTGCCATACACCGTATGATATCGTCGTGACGATAACCGCAAGCAGATATATAAAACCTACTGTGGTAATTGGGAATTGTAGTTTAAAGGCAACAAAGGTTACAGCTGCAATAGAAAAACTGCCAATTGCACACTGTCTTAGCAGCAGTATCCACGAACGCTTATCCGTTAACGGAATAACCATTGTGAGTCTTGAATTCATTCAGGAGATCCATCCCAATGGTAGAAACCAAGTCATAAATAAGTCATAAGTAAAGCGCATAATATCCATAAATACAGATTACGCACATGAAACACGATGCCATTAAGGTGTGGCAGGCGTTCCATGTGCGTTTACCTGATTGCAATACAATGATTGATGAGTATAAAGCGTTTCAAGACCGCGGCGCATTACAGCTTGCCCTGCGTATTTGTGGCGTCCTGCTGGTTATGCCGAGTGGGGGCTGCGGCAAGTTGATCGAAGTGTTGAGCCTGAAGCGCCGCGCTGTCTGCTTGGGATACATATGACTGATAGAGGTACTGGGCCGAATCGACTGGGCGCGGGTACTTCTGCATCAAGCCAGCGTTGACCTGGGCACGCCGGTCCCGTTCCGCCTTCTCGGCAGCAGCCTCTGCGCGATATTTCGCCTCCATTTGGTGGAAGTAGCCTGCAAGCTGCTGGTACTGCGCAGTGCTATGTGCATTTAACATCAGGCTATGCAACTCGCGTCCAGAAATAGGAGCAGTCAGACTTGCTGTTTGTGTAGTAGGTTGTGCCATTCCTACGTAGGAAATAGTAAGAAACAGCGCCGTGATAAGTACCATTGTTCGGTTCATGTTCGCACCCTCCTAAAAACGACTCTAGGGCGAACAGCATAAGGAGCGCATAAGTATTTAAGAAGATGATAGTTAAATATTTTATTCGTAAAGAGTCTTTCATAATGATTTTCCGCGCGACGGGTATACATATAACGCTACTAATAATGATTTGGTATTTACCACATTATTTTTTCGAACTTTCTATCATTTCTTTATGCTGTTCTTATGTGCCTCCCTTCACACTAAAGCATCTGCTACATATGGAGGCGGCACCTATGGCTATCGGAGAGTCATCATACTTCTACAACGTGGAGCTAAACGCGCTCGAAGAAAACTTGGGCATCTCGATGGACCGGGTCGCTCGCCTGCGTGAGAAAGCAATCAGACGAAACGACACTCAGGTAGCCGATCAGATAAATAAGCTACAACGTGTATTCGGCGTCATGAAGCAACGCATCGCGCGTTTGAAATAACTCGCAACAAAATTAGCAATCGGGACCAGACTGCGATTCCATAAACCGCATAGGTGGAGGTGTATCCACCAGAGAAAGAGGACAAAGTATGCCCAGCTATCGTATAACGTCAACCATAGTAACTGGATTGGCCTTCTTGGTCTGTTTTGCCGCAGCTGGAACCAGCGCTCCTGCACAGGCCACGCCTTCACCTCAAACCTCATCCAGTGCACCGCAAACCACTGAGCAGCAGCTCGCCGACTTGAAGGCACGACTTGCAACGCTTGAGAAAAATGTTGCAGATTCAACTCCTAATATCAGCGCGGAGAGAACTAAAAAGACAGCTCCATTCAGCGAGAGTGACTGGACATGGATGAATGCGAATGGCCGCGTGGTCGATAGCCCGATGTCAACAAAGTATTTCACGCCGGAGTTCCGCGCGGACACCAACTACACCTGGGACCATAATCATCCGACAGACGACTCTCTGGGCGGCTCGACCGAAACATTTCGATCGGATGAATTTCAGCTGGAGCAGTTGAGCTTCGGCGGCGACCTGCGTCTCGATAATGTTCGTGGCAGGGTCCTTACCATGTTTGGCGAGTGGGCTACCACCACACCGCGCAACGACGCCAGCTATAACCGAGGCCAATGGAACCTTGCGGACGCTTACCGGTACGTCTCCGAAGCATGGGGCGGATATCACTTCGACAAAATGCATGGCATTAATGTCGATGCAGGAATCTTTGTTTCTTATATTGGGTTGTTCAGCTACTACAATGCCGACAACTGGGCCTACCAGCCGTCCTTTGTATCATCCAATACTCCTTGGTTCTTCACTGGGCTGCGTTTACAGTTCTTTCCAACTGCCAAGCTGAAGATTGAGCCATGGATTATCAATGGTTGGCAGACATATGCAAGACCTAACAGCAAGCCGGGACTGGGCGGACAGATTATGTGGCGCCCCAAGCCGTGGCTGGATCTGGTTTTCAACAACTACGGTGTGGGCGAGGACGATCTTGGGTTGCCGTACCGTCACCGCTTGCACACAGACGACAGCATCGAGGTCAAATACTACGACAACAAGACTAAGTACATCGACAAGGCTGCATTTACCTTTACCGCGGACGCCGGTTGTGAATTCGGGCTGGATGGTGCTGGCCCGCCGAATGAGAATGTGGCCTGCCACGGCAACCCGAAGGCGCCTGCGTCTTCTGGTGGCGGAAGATCCTTCAAGCAGGACTTCCTCGGATGGATGGCCTACGACCGAACGTGGTGGGACAAGGATAGGCATGCCCTCACACTTGGTGGAGGAATGATGACCAATCCCGGACGGTATCTTACCCTGTTGCCGCCCATCAACGGTGCGACTGCCTTCTCTGGATCTCCTTACTTCACGGAGAACCCCGGTGATCAGGCGCATTCATGGGATATGACAGTCACGTATGATTACATGCCCAGCCAGTATGTCACGTTCCGCTCAGAGACTGGCTATCGCCACTCGGATGTACCGTACTGGACGGGACGTGGAGGAATTACGCCTCCTGGCGGTAACAATGGTGCCCCCTCGAACTACGTCTGTAGTTCCTCCAGTAATCTCGGCGGTGGCGTGAACTCTGGAGCAGCTTGGGCACCTGGCGGTGCGGGTCTGGCAGCGGCAGAGGCAACGTGCGGAGGTCAAACTGGGGTTAACGCTATCAATAATGTCTGGTTCCCCTCCCTTGTCAAGGATCAGCTCGTGGTCACCGAAGCGGTCTTGGTTAGGTTCTAGCCGAACTCTCAGTTTTAATGAAACGCAACATTAGCGCGTTGCAGTGCAGGAATCAACTTGGTTCCTGCACTGCAAAGCGCTAGCCTCTTACGTCTCTATTCCTGTGAGTTATGGCGCATAAGTTCGTGAGTAGAAAAACGGTACACATATATAAGCGTTGATAAGTAGGGTGTACAAATACATGATTTAACAATTTTTCAATTCTTATTTTATGGATTTTCTATTTATCCCTTATGCCTTACTAACTACTCCCCTATCAACATAAGAAACAGCACCATGCAGCAAATTCGAATCGGATTGCTATTTCTTTTTATAGCTCTGGCACTGATTCGCTTGCTCAGGAGGTACAGCATGTTCGCCTCAGCCACTATAGAGCATAGGAATCCCGTAAAGATCGGCATCGTGGTTCTTAGTACTGCCATACTGATGACAACAGGAGCTTGCAAACGGGGAGAGAGTGACCCCGCTGCGGGTGTGCCGCCGCCGGCCAAGTTCACCACGGCCTATCAAGCGGAGGAATTTTCTGTTGACCGTCCGGATCAGTACCCAACAACCACGGCAGTAGAGCATCGTGCAGTCGCTCAGCTTGCGGTTACTGGCACGGTGAATCCCGATATTGACCGTACTGTTCCTGTCATCTCTCTTGCATCGGGCCGCATTGTGGGCCTCTTCGCCCACCTGGGTGACGAGGTGAAAAAGGGTCAACTTCTACTGCGCTTGCGCAGCGATGATATCTCAGGTGCCTATGCCAACTACCAGTCGGATGTGGCCGACGAAGTTTTGGCAAAAGCGCAGTTGGACCGCATGCAGCTTCTCTACGCCAAAGGCGCATATGCACTGAACGATCTACAGATGGCGCAAGATACAGAGGCGAAAGCAAAGATTAGCGTGAATACCGCCGCCGAACATCTGCGCCTGTTGGGTAGCGACGTGGACCACCCCAGCGGCATGGTGGATATCACCGCGCCGATCTCTGGCGTCATCACCGACCAGCAGGTAACTAATGCGGCTGGCGTGCAGAGCCTGGGAACCAGCCCATTCACCATCTCCGACCTGTCATCAGTGTGGATTGTGTGCGACGTATATGAGAACGATCTTGCTAACGTACACATCGGCGACCCTACCGATATTGCGCTGAATGCCTATCCCAACCGGGTATTGAAGGGGAGGGTCAGCAATATTCTGCCCATCCTAGATCCCACAATCCGTACTGGCAAGGTACGAATTGAGGTGTCCAATCCCGGCATGATGAAGGTAGGGATGTTTGTGACCGCCACCTTCCATGGAACGACAGAGCAGTCTGTCGCGGCTGTGCCAGCCTCGTCGATCCTGCATTTGCACGATCGTGATTGGGTTTATGTACCTACACCCGGGAACAAGTTCCGCAGGGTAATGGTGGTTGGGGGTGATCTCTTACCAGGGAATATGCAGGAGATCCTATCGGGCATTCCGGTCGGCCAGCTGGTTGTGATTAACCCACTACCATTACAAAACACCATCGACAACCAGTAACCGCCGAACGGGCCTTGGGAGAACGCTATGATCCGCATTCTTGTCGATTTTGCCCTGAACAATCGCTTTGTTGTGATAGCGATTGCGCTGCTGCTGGTCTTCTGGGGAGCAATTTCGTTTCATCAGTTGCCGGTGGAGGCCTACCCGGATATTGCGGACAACTATGTCACGGTGATTACGCAGTGGCCAGGACGATCTGCTGAGGAAGTCGAACAGCAGGTGACCATCCCAATTGAAGTTCAGATGGCAGGAATGCCGCATATGACTTTTCTGAGGTCAGAGTCCATCTTCGGACTGTCGTACATCATTATGATCTTCGACGATAGCTCTGTGAATGACTGGAACCGTCAGAAGGTGTTGGAGCGGCTTACTCAGGTCGATCTCCCAAACGGACAGAACCTGCAACCGCAGATTGGCACAGATTGGAGTACCACAGGGCAGATCTACTGGTACACCATTCGAAGTACGGATCCTCGATACGATTTGATGCAATTGAGAGGAATTGAAGACTGGCTGCTGCTCAAGGAGTTCAAATCGGTTCTGAATGTAGTGGATGTTTCCGACTTCGGCGGTACGGTCCGCGAGTATCAGGTCAGGGTCGATCCCAACAAACTCGTGTCGTACGGGCTGAGCATCGGCCAAGTAGAACAGCAGCTATCCAACAATAACAACAATGCCGGCGGCAGCTTTGTCGAGCTTGGCATGCAGCAGATGAATGTTCGCGCTTTGGGGCTCTTCAAGAATGTGCAGGACATCGAGGATACCGTTCTGACCACGAAGAATGGTACAGCGCTGCGAGTCAAGGACATCGCGGAGGTGCAGCAGGGACCGATGATCCGGCTGGGCCATATGGCTAGGGCCAATCACATGGTGGACGGAAGTGTTATCGACGAGCCCGATGTAATCCAGGGTGGGGTCTTAATGCGCAAAGGTGCCGAAGAGCAACCAACGCTGGATGCAATTCACAAGAAAGTAGACGAGCTGAACAACGGGATTCTGCCGCCGGGAGTAAAGGTGGTCCCCATGCTAGACCGAAGCGACCTTCTGCATTTCACCTTGCACACGGTAATGCACAATCTGACAGAAGGCATGGTGTTGGTCACCGTGATCCTTCTGCTGTTTCTTCTCAATGCCCGCGCCGCGCTTATCGTTGCGCTCACCATCCCATTCGCTCTTCTGTTTGCGTCGATCTGTCTGGACATGAACCATATTCCAGCGAACTTGCTCTCCTTAGGTGCATTGGACTTTGGCATGGTGGTAGATGGTGCGGTGGTGATGATGGAAAACATCATTCGTCATCTGGCCCATATTCGTGAACAAAGCCCTTCCGAACCCAGAAAGTCCATAGCCGAGATCATTCGCGAGGCCTGCCACGAGGTGCAGCGACCGGTCTTTTACGCCATCGCAATCATTATCACCGCCTATATGCCGATCTTCACGCTTCAGCGCATAGAAGGACGATTGTTTAGGCCCATGGCATGGACGGTCGCCTTTGCTCTGTTGGGTGCCATGACTTTCTCTATCTTTATCGTACCGGTATTGGCGAGTATCTTCTTCCGTACTGGATTCGAAGAGCGACGAAACCGTGTCATGGACTTTATTACGAACGCCTACCGCCGGCAGTTGCGCTGGGCAATCACACATCGCTGGATCGTTGCGGGAGTGGGTGCAATTGCCGTAGCGGGAACAATCTATCTAGGATTTAGCGGGGCCATTGGGTCCGAATTTCTACCCCATCTTGATGAAGGTGCCATCTGGGCGCGCGGCACACTGGCCAATAGCACAAGCCTCTCTGAAGGGGAAGATTTCACAGAGAAGGAACGCATGGTCTTTGCATCGTTCCCAGAGGTGAAGACCGTAGTCTCACAGGCGGGACGACCCGATGATGGAACCGACACCGGCGGCTTCGGCAACACCGAGTATTTTGTCGACTTGAAGCCACATGATGAGTGGCGGCCGATCTTTCATAAAAACAAAGACGAACTAATCGCCGCCATGAATCTGGCGGTGCAGAAATACCCAGGAGCTGTCTGGAACTTCTCCCAGCCAATTGAGGATAACGTCGGCGAGACGATGACCGGCACCAAGGGATCTCTGGCACTGAAGATATTCGGAGATGACCTCACTGTTCTCGAGCAAAAAGGCGACGAGATCTCTTCCCTGATGGCCTCCATTCCGGGCATGCACGACGTCAAACTCCTACGCGACTTCGGCCAGCCGAATCTTGAGCTGACTATCGATCGCAAAATGGCCGCTCGTTTTGGAATCAACGTAGCCGATATTCAGGATGCCGTGCAAACAGCGGTGGGCGGTAACGCAGTAAGCCAGGTGTTGATCAACGAGCAACGGTATGACGTGGTGGTGCGCTATCTGGGACAATATCGGAACACGCAGCAAGCCATCGCTAATATTCGTCTTCTGTCTCCCTCCGGAGAGCGTGTCTCACTGGCACAACTCTGCAAGATTGAGATCAAGGATGGTGCCTACGACATCTACCGCGAAGGCAATAGCCGCTATATAGCTATTACTTTTAATGTGCGAGATAGGGACCTCGGATCAACAGTCGAAGATGCAATCAAGCAGATCGGCGACAAAATCAAGCTTCCGTCCGGATATCATCTGGGTTGGTCGGGTGAGTACGAGAGCGAAAAACGGGCCGCGGCACGCTTAGCTCTAATCATACCGATCACGGTTCTCGCAATCTTCATCATCCTGTTCACAATGTTCCGCTCCTATAAGTGGTCAACGTTGATTATGATGAATGTCGGTCTAGCTCCCATCGGCGGGCTGCTCGCCTTGGTGGTTACAGGGACGTTTCTAAGTGTATCGTCAGGCATCGGCATGCTGGCGCTCTTTGGTGTATCTGTGCAGACCGGAGTGATCATGGTCGAATATATCAATCAGCTCAGAGCAAGGGGTCTTAATATCGTCGATGCCGCGGTCGAGGGTGCTGTATTAAGGCTTCGTCCGATTATGATGACCATGCTGGTGGCAACGCTCGGCCTGTTACCGGCGGCGTTATCGCACGATATCGGATCAGACTCGCAGCGGCCTTTCGCAATTGTGATTGTAGGCGGCCTGATCTCCGATCTGTTGCTCAGCATCTTCCTGTTGCCCACATTCTATGTATGGATTGCCAGGGACGATGACGATCTGCCGAAGGCGGAGGTGGTTCATGAATAATCTGCGAGCGGTGATCCCACTCAATTACATCCAGATGATCTTCGCGGCTCTTTTCCTTATGTTCTGCATTGCAGACACGTGCGCACTGCAAGCACAAGAGACTGGCCAACGAAACGTGGCAAACCTACCGAATCTGCCGCAGCCGAAGCTATTTGCGCAAGCAGCGATCCCTGGTCTGCCTGCTTCTCCCGCGCCGGGGACTTCGTCCAGTCTCACGTGGGAGCAGGTGAAGGCTAAATTTGAAGCGGCGAACCCGGTGCTAAAGTCGGACCAGTCGAACGTGGACGAGATGAAAGCAGAGGAGATAACGGCATATCTACGGCCGAATCCTCAGTTCACCATGACGGCCGATGGTACCCAGATCGCGCCGAAAAACGATATCTGGCAGCCGTTAAGGGGAACCTATCTGATACCCAACTTCAGCTATCTGCACGAACGCGAGCACAAGCGCGAGCTGCGGCTACAGAGTGCGCAGCAGGGCACGCAGATCGCCACTTCGCAGCATCAGGACCTGGATCGCAATATGCTCTTCGTGTTGCGCTCTGCGTTTGTAGTGACGCTGGAGGCCAAGGCCGTACTGGAGTTAGCCAAGGCTGACATGGAGTACTACGACAAGATCATCTCCATCAATCAAGATCGCTTCAAGGCCGGCGATCTGGCGCAGATTGATCTGGATCGGATCGAGCTGTTACGGGTGCAGTACGAATCGGAGATACAGACGGCAATTGTGAATCTGCGCACGGCGAAGATTGCGCTGCTACAGTTGCTGGACGATCGCACACCAGTGGACCAGTTCGATGTTACCGGGCCGTTTGATTTCAGCGGCGAGTTGAAGCCACTCACTGACTTCGAGCAGGCGGCGTTGGATGCACGTCCCGATTTACGGGCTGCGATCCAAGGGATCGAACAGTCAAAAACTAACCACAAGCTGGCGATTGCGAACGGCTCAACGGATCCGACGTTTGGCGCTTGGTACACCTACAACTCATCGAACAATAACCCGAACGCAACACAGACGCTAGGTTTGAGCGTGGAGGTTCCGCTACGAATCTTCGACAAGAACCAAGGCGAAAAGCAGCGGACGTTGATAGACATCGATCGCAGCCAGCAGTTGACAGATGCAGCGCGCGCACAGGTGTTCAGCGACGTCGACTCGGCGTACGAGCAGGTGCGGAGCAACATTTCATTGCTGATTCCATATCGCGACAAGTACAAGGACCAGGCAACGCGGGTGCGCGACACGGTTACGTTTTCCTACGAGCATGGCGGCGCGTCGCTGATGGATTTTCTCAACGCACAGAGCGACTACCGAGTCGTTCAACTGGCCTATCTGCAACTGGTGGGCGCTTATATGACAGCCGCCGGCCAAGTGAATCTTGCCGTAGGGCGCGAGGTGATTCCATAGCAGCCGAACAGGCTCTGAAGGGAGCTAGTTCGCTGACGAAGTGCAACCGTATGGCATTATTACAAGCAGCGAGGTCGGAGCCATGAATAAGCAGGAAACTTGCGCTCGCATAGAAGCAGTCGGCATTATGCCGGGAATTCGTGTCAATGCAGCCGAACATGCGCTGTTTGCGGCAGAGACGGTCTACGAGGCCGAGATTCCGGTAGTTGAGATCACCAACACCGTTCCCAACGCGGTTGAAGTGATCGCGCAGTTGACCAGGAATTATCCCAAATTCATCGTGGGTGCTGGCACTGTCCTCGATGTCGAGACTGCACGGCGCTGCATAGATGCAGGTGCCAGTTTTATTACAAGTCCAGGTCTGGTCCCGGATGTACTGGAGTACACCCTAAAACAGGATCTGGCTGCTATCCCTGGTGCTCTTACTCCCAGCGAGGTGATTGCGGCATGGAAGGCAGGGGCAGACTTTGTAAAGATATTTCCCTGCGCTCAAGTTGGTGGAGACCAGTACATCCGTGCCATGAAGGTTCCGTTACCGCAGATAAAACTGATCGCATCCGGAGGCGTCAATCAACTGACGGCTACCAATTTCATTTATGCGGGCGCCTCTTCGCTGGGCATCGGGTCTGAGCTGATGCCACGCAAAGCCATCGCCACGCGACAGGACCAGTGGATCCGTGAACTGGCGCGCAGATTCCTTGAGGCAGTCCGCAATGCACGCATCCACATGGCTAACCAAGACTCGTACTAGTCCTACCCCTCCCCCCCCCCCCCCGGGGGTATCTTGGGTGTAACTCATTTAGAATGTTCATCTTACAGGCTTACTAGCACTACAAGATAAACATTCTAAATGAGTTACACGCAAGATACTCTGAATCAACCACTTAGTGATGCTAATTGCAACTCTGAAAGGAAAGAGCCCGGCACACAGCACCGAGCTCCTTTATTCCTCTACTAGCTTAATTATACGTTGTGACGGATAACTAATATGCCAACTATTTTTAACTAACAAGTTATTTTGATGGAATAAGTTAGATGGATTTTGGAAGGGTGAGCCCCTTGACAAGCAAAGTTGTGAGTTGCGAGTTGAAAGTTATGCGTGGAAATGGCGAAGGCGCTGGCTGAAGCCCAGGGGGTGGGACGGAGCAGAATGTCGGGACCAGAATCCAGACCTATCTCAGGCGCAAGAACCAATACGCAGATAATGGCCATCGATTTTGCTCAGGCCAGAATGACGATCAATCCTGATGTGATCCAGCGCACATCTGCACGCTGCTTGCTTCCCACAGAGGACGTGCGGATGAAATACTTGATATATGCCTACTGAAAAGCGCAAGACCTTGATTGCAGCTAATTGGAAGATGTACAAGACTCCCGACGAAGCCGTTGCCTTCGTCCAGGCCTTCATCCCCCTCGTCGCCACCCATACCCATGCAGAGATTGTTCTGTGCCCTTCTCCCGCGCTGCTGCCCGCAGTGGTTTCTGCGACGCGCAATACACCGGTTGCCGTTGCCGGACAAAACATGCACTGGCTGGACCAGGGCGCTTACACCGGGGAGACCTCGCCATTGCAGCTTAAGGCGCTTGGCGTGACGCATGTACTGATTGGGCACAGCGAACGCAGACAGTACTTCAACGAAACGGATGAGACGGTGAATCTGAGGCTGAAGTCGGCGCTGGCACATGGTCTGATCCCTATTGTCTGCGTGGGCGAACTGCTGGCCGAGCGTGAGGCTGGACAGACAACCGCAGTGTTGATACGCCAGACATCGGTTGCGCTGAGCGGCATTAATGCCGCTGATGCCAAGACGCTGGTAATTGCGTATGAGCCGGTATGGGCGATTGGCACGGGAAAGACAGCAACCCCGGAGATGGCACAGGAGGCGCACAAGATTATTCGGGATCAGATTGCCAAGTCGTTAACGCCGGAACTAGCCTCAAGCACACGCATTCTGTATGGCGGATCGGTGAAGCCGGAGAACACGGCGAGCCTGAGCGCGCAGGAAGATATCGACGGAGCGCTGGTGGGCGGAGCAAGCCTGGAGGCGGCATCGTTCAGTCAGATTGTGGCCCATTCCGCCGCAAAGTAGCTGAAGTAAATGAATTGAATGGGTGCGTCCTACGAGGCGCACCTATTTGATTCAGGGTGTCATAATCGATGCACGTGACATCCAACAAGCTGCTGGTCAGGGTTTTAAGTTTCGCAGGAGCAATTTACCTACCGCCAGAATTACGGCGAAGCCAAGCGGAACCCACCATACGAGATGCCATAGACTAAGGTGCAACTGGTAGACCAAGGCAACGCCGATTAGTTGCCAGACGGCTTCCGCGGGTGTGGTAGCCAGTATGATTGACCGTTTGTATGAAGCAGAAAATTGAAGCAGATGCATATATTCGTCCTGACCGTTCTCATCACGGCTGAGAAGTACAGTGACAGATCGAAGAGCCATCAGGAACAAAATAATTGGTCGAATCCACGCCATGATTGCCGATTCTAATTGCTTGCGGACAATTAAGCATTTGGAATCCTATGGTATTGAGTTGAGCGAAGAATGCAGGGATTCAACGCACGGCCTGGAATGACGAGGATTGTGATGTTGCGTTCAGAGCGAGTCCAGAGTACGTCTCTCATCCTTTAAATATTATGGATCTGCACGAAAAAATCCGCACACTTCCCACGCTGCCTGGCTGCTATCTGTACAAGAACGCGGAAGGCGCGGTGATCTACGTAGGCAAGGCGAAAAACCTGCGCGCACGGGTACGGTCGTACTTTCTGGAAGCTGCGCAGGCCAATGCGAAGACTGGCTCGCTGATGCGCGAGGCTGTTGACATTGAGTACATCACGGTGGGCAACGAGCGCGAGGCTTTAGCACTGGAAGACAGCCTGATCAAACAGCGGCAACCGCGATACAACATTCTGCTGCGAGACGACAAGACTTATCCATATATTCAGTTGACGTTGAAGGACCGCTTTCCAAAGGTATTCGTGACGAGGCGCCTGCGGCGCGATGGCTCGGCCTACTTTGGTCCTTACTTTCCCAGCAATCTGGCGTATCGACTGGTGGAGTTGATCCATCGCTGCTTTTTGATTCCAAGCTGCTCTGTGGACCTGTCTCGCTACCATCCGCGCGCCTGCCTGCAGTACTACATCAAGCGTTGCCTGGGGCCGTGTGTGGAGGGGTTGACCACTCCGGAGAGTTACAAGCAGGCGATCCGCGATGTGCAGATGTTTCTGGGCGGCAAGTCGGGTGAGTTGGAAACCGAATTGAAGAGGCGCATGGAGGAGGCAGCGGCGGCGGAACTATACGAGGTTGCGGCTCGACTGCGCGATCAGATTATCACCGTGCACCAGATGCAGGAGAAGCAGCGCGTGGCCAGCGGGGAGGATGAGGATTCCGATGTATTTGGATTCCACTACGAGAACGGAATGCTGGCAGTGAACCTCTTTCATATGCGATCGGGCAAGATTGTGGACCGGCGCGAACTGTTCTGGGATGACCTGCCGGAGATGCCGGTTGAGGAAATGGAGGAGGAAACGAAGACGGGCACGGATGCTTCGACGCACGATTTCAGTGCAACGGCGTTCTTCTCCTCACTACTGAAGCAGATCTACCTGGGAAATGCGTATGTGCCGCGGACTGTGCTGGTGCCTGTGGACTTTGCGGACCGCGTTGTATTGAGCGAGCTGCTGAGCGAACGGAGTGGACGCAAGATTGAGATTCTTGCGCCGCAGCGTGGGGAGAAGCGATCGCTGGTGGACCTGGTGTGCCTGAACGCGAAGCAGTCGTATGATCAACGTTTTCGGGTGCAGAAGCCGAACATAAAGGTGATTCAAAAAGCATTGCAGGACGCGCTGACACTGGAGGAGATGCCGCGGCGAATCGAGTGCTTCGACATCTCCCACATCCAGGGAGCGGAGACCGTTGCGTCGATGGTGGTATGGGAGGACGGCGCAATGAAGAAGGCCGAGTACCGCAAGTATCAGGTAAAGACAGTGACAGGCGTAGATGATTTTGCCTCGATGCGCGAGGTGGTGGGGCGGCGATACAAACGCGTGTTGGAAGAGAAGAAGGCGATGCCATCGTTGATTTTGATTGATGGTGGAGTGGGACAACTGCATGCCGCGTACGACGCGCTGGCTGCAATCGGCATACAGCCGGGAGTACCGGGTCAGCCTGCGCTGGCTTCTATTGCCAAGCGCGAGGAGGTGCTGTACGTGCATGGGCAGGAGCAGGAGCCGATTGTGCTGGAACGGCGATCGCCGGTGCTGCATCTGGTGCAGATGATTCGCGATGAGAGCCATCGGTTCGCGGTGACGTATCACCGCAAGCGGCGAGCGATGCGCGACCGCGACAGTGAGTTGGACACGATTCCCGGGGTGGGACCACGCACCCGGCAGCGTCTGCTGGAGCATTTTGGAAGCGTACGCGCCATTGGCCAGGCAGGGCATGACGCACTGACAGCGGTGGTGAGCAAGACCACGGCTGCACAAATCCGCGAACACTTTGGCCGGACAAAAACTGACTAACTCGGAAACGACCGATCATTGCAGAGCCAGACGCAGGAGGAGCGCGTCGTCGTCGGGATCGCGGTAGTAGCGTGGGCGGCGCGCAGACAGGGTAAAACCCAGGCTGGAGTAGAGAGCGATGGCGTCGTCACTGTTGGCGCGGACTTCGAGGATTACTTCAGTTGCGTGCTGAGAACGAGCCCAATCGAGTATCGCGAGACAGAGGGAACGTCCGATACCGAGGCGGCGGAAGTTGGCGGAGACGACGACGCTTTCGAGGTCGGCGATGCGGCTGATCTCGGCAGGGTGCAGCAGACCGACGGCAAAACCGAGGAGAGAATCGTTATTCTCTGCAATGAAGAGACATCGTTGGGTGGTGGTGTCCGACCCATTCCGTGAAGAACGCGGCATGGATGGGGCACCCGGATCGATGTCGAGAATATCTGCATAAGTGGACAGCGGCCAGTGGGGTGCGAGATTGGTGGCCCGATCGAGGGCCAGGATTGCATCGAGATCGGAGGCCACGGCGGGGCGCAGAAGAATGGGCGGAATCATAAGGACGGCTGCAAGGAGGCGGCGATGGGCTTGGCAAAGATTTCGGCATCGCTTCGGCGGAGGTAGTTGGCGTCGATGGTGGCGTGATCGTCGAAGGCGCGTTGCCGAATGCGGTCGAGGGCAAGGGGCAGAGCATCGACGGCGGATGGCTCGGCCACGATTTGCGGAGTTGCATTCCCCCCCAAGCCGAGCCTGGACGGGGCACCTAAGGATTCGGCGATGGCGGTCTCGCAGGCAACGACGATGGGATTCGGTTCAAGGCTGAGCGATGCGAGGAGCTGGTCGCGGGTGATGAGGGCCTCGCGGAGGCAGGTTCCGTTGTGGTAGAGGCCGAGGTAGAACTCGCCCCGGCCTGCATCGAGAAGAGCGTGGACTTGATCTGTGGAGGATTGAACCAAGCTGGCGAGGACGGCGAGGCGGGAGATGGCAACCAGCGGAAGGTTGAGGGCGTGGCAGAGACCCTTGGCTGCGCTGAGGCCGACGCGCACTCCGGTGAATGAGCCGGGCCCATGGACCACGGCTATGGCGTCGAGTTGATCCAGGGTTATACCACTGCTTGCGGCGAGGGAGTGGATGGCTGGTATGAGGCGCTCTGCGGCGGAACGGCCTGGAAGACTAGCTGAGACAGCGGTGGGCGAACTGAGTGTCTCTGCCAGAGCCACGCTGCCGGTTGCGCCACAGGTATCGATGAGCAAAATCTTCAATTTTGCGGGCCTCTTACAACGGACTTGGCAGTAAGGACGACTACAGATGAGGTTAGAGTAAATGTGAAGCCTAATCCACTAGACTATAGATTAGTGTGCTGTTTGCCTGGCTTGCGAGCTGCACGCGCGTCGAGGATGGGGCATCCGCGTTGCATCGAAGGGGTTTTGCGGAGCATCGAAGACTATAGACCAAGTATAGAGAGAGAGTCCGGCATGACGATGAAGGATGAGGCAGTAGCCGCGAGTGGGGATTTTTCCGCTGAGGTAGCAGAGTGGGTTGAGGCATTTGACCAGGTAGTGGCCGGCGGCAAGGAGCACGGCGTAGAGCTGCTGGAGGCTCTGCGGCTACGCGGACGCGAGACAGGGGTGGTGATTCCGTATCGGTTATCGACACGCTTCCGCAATACGATTACGCCGGAAGAGGAGCTTCCCTACCCCGGCAACCGGGAGATGGAGCAACGGATCAAGGCGCTAATCCGGTGGAATGCGATGGCGATGGTGCATGGCCAGAACAAGAAGGACCCTGGGATTGGCGGACATATATCTACGTACTCGTCTCTGGCAACTTTGCTGGAGGTGGGTTACAGCCACTTCTTCCGTGCGAAGTACACAGGGGCAGACGGGAGCGAGCTGCCGGGCGACTTTATCTACTTTCAGGGGCACGCATCGCCTGGAGTGTATGCGCGGGCTTATCTGGAGGGTCGGCTGAATGACGATCATCTGAAGAACTTCCGCCATGAATTGCGCGATAAGCCTGGGCTATCGAGTTACCCTCATCCGTGGCTGATGCCGGATTTCTGGAATTTTCCCACGGTATCGATGGGGATTGGGCCGCTGAATGCGATCTATCAGGCGCGGTTTATGCGGTATCTGGAGAACCGCGGACTGATTGAGAAGACTCCACGCAAGATTTGGGCTTTTGTGGGCGATGGTGAGACGGATGAGGTAGAGACGCTGGGCGCCATCTCGCTGGGAGCGCGGGAGAAGCTGGACAACCTGATCTTTGTGGTGAACTGCAACCTGCAGCGACTGGATGGGCCAGTGCGCGGAAACAAGCGCATCATCGACGAGCTGGAAGGCGTGTTTACGGGCGCTGGATGGAACGTGATCAAGGTGATATGGGGGTCTGATTGGGACCCGCTGTTTGCCCGCGATACGAATGGGTGGTTGCTGCGCCGGATGGAAGAGTGCGTGGACGGCGATCTGCAGACCTACAAGGCGAAGGGCGGGGCGTATATCCGACAGCACTTCTTCGGAAAATATCCTGAGCTACTGGAGATGGTGAAGGACTATTCGGACGAGCAACTGACGAATCTGCACCGCGGCGGACACGATCCGATCAAGGTATACAACGCCTATAAACGGGCAGTGGAACATAAAGGCGTTCCGACGGTTGTGCTGGCAATGACGGTGAAGGGATACGGGCTAGCATCGGCACAATCACGCAATGCAACCCACTCTGAGAAGAAATTGACGGACGAGGGGCTGGCGGCGTTTGTCAAACGATTCAACATTCCAATCCCGGAAGAATCCGCGAAGCTGGCGACCCCCTACCGGCCTGCGCAGGACTCTCCGGAGATGTTGTACATGCAGCAGCGGCGCAGTGAGCTGGGCGGGTATATGCCGACACGATCATTTCCTACGGTGGAGTTCAAGGCGCCGGGGCTGGATTATTTCAGCGAGTGGATGGCGGGCTCTGGCGGACGTGCTGTATCGACGACGATGGGGTATATCTCGATCCTGCGGCACCTGCTGAAGCATCCTGCAATTGGCAAGCAGGTTGTGCCTATTGTGCCTGACGAGGGAAGGACGTTCGGGTTGGAGTCTGTAATTCGGCAGGTGGGGATCTACGCGCCGGAAGGACAGCGCTACACACCTCACGATAAGGAGATGCTTCTGTTCTATCGCGAGGAGCAGGATGGACAGATCCTGGAGGAAGGGATCACAGAGGCAGGATCGATGGCGTCGTTTACGGCTGCTGGACAGGCCTACTCGACGTACAAGATTCCCATGATTCCCTTCTATATGTACTACTCGATGTTCGGATTCCAGCGGATTGGGGACTTGGTGTGGGCGTTTGCGGACGCGCGCTGCAAGGGATTCCTGATGGGTGGTACAGCGGGCCGGACGACCATGCTGGGCGAAGGGCTACAGCACCAGGACGGACACAGCCACCTTCTGGCCAGTACATTTCCGACGTGCGTGAGCTACGACCCTGCGTACATGTACGAGATGGCTGTGGTACTGCAGGACGGCATCCACCGGATGTACGAGAAAGGTGACGACTGCTTCTACTACCTGACGATGTACAACGAGGACTATCCTATGCCGGCCATGCCTGAAGGCGCTGCCGAGGGGATTCTGAAGGGGATCTACAAGATTCGGGCAGCCGCCAGCGGTGAGGCCACGGTGCAGTTGTTTGGATCGGGGGCGATTCTGAACGAGGTTTTGCGGGCTCAGGAGATTCTGGCGGAGAAGTATCAGATTGCAGCAGACGTGTGGAGCGTGACCAGCTACACCGAACTGCGGCGAGAGGCCATTGCAACCGAGCGATGGAACCGGTTGCATCCGGCGGAAGCTGAGAAGAAGACGTACATAGAGACGGCTCTGAGCGGAGCGAAGGGGCCGATTATTGCGGCGAGCGATTATATGAAATCGCTGCCTGACGTGCTTGCTCCGTGGCTACAGAGCAACGATCCGAACGACGGGGGCCGATGCAGACTGGTGACGTTGGGGACAGACGGCTTTGGACGCAGCGACAACCGGGCGCATTTGCGGCGACACTTTGAGGTGAATGCGGAGTCGGTGGTTGGAGCGACACTGTCACGACTGGCACGCGAGGGCAAGATCAAAGGGAAGAAGGCCCAGGCAGCGCTAGCGGATCTGGGCATCGATACTGAGGCCAAAGACCCGGCACGGGCTTAGGGAGACGTGGCGGGATTGCAACAACACAGATAGAGACAGGGGCCAAGCAAGTGGAAGCCGAAGTAAAGCGGGAAGATGTGGGGGGAAATCTGGCGAAACCGGATACGAATCACGCGGAGGCAAAGGCCGCGTGGGAAAATCCATTGATTCCGAATGCGCGGCTGCGGGAAATCTACCTTGCAATGGCGCGGATGCGGGCGCTGGAGAAGGCACTGCCGGCGGCGAAGCGGGTTCGAGCGGCAGGGGTGGGGGCGAAGCGGGTAGGAATCATCGGACTGGAGGCTTACCTGGTAAGCGCGACATCCGGACTTGGGCCGGGCGACCTGGTGAGCGATGCTCTGACGGGCAGCACTGTAGACTATCTGCGTGGACCTGGGCCAGGGTCCGTTCGGCAACATGGAAAGGCTGTGCGGTTTGACGGCCGTGGGGCATCCGTTCGCAAGGCGATTGCGCAGAGCGGAGTTGCGGGGCGGCTGCCAAGTGCGGTGGCTGCAACGGAGCGGATATGGGCAGCGTTAGGCGCGGCAGCCGCATTGAAGACAGCGGCAGAGCGGGCAAGAGCTAAGGCCAAGATAAAGGCCACCACCGAGGATGGGATACAGGCGAGTGCGGGAGAGATGGCTGGCATCGTGGTGGTGTATATATTTGCGGATGATTTGACAGATTTACTCTGGAAGAAATGCTTAAGGTTTTCTTCAGATCACGAACTACCAGTTATCTTTATTGTTATTCAATTTACAAGAGATCGAACGAGAAAATCGGGTTATGCAAGGGCAGGTAGCGTGAGCGCTAAGGCAACACATTGCGGAGTTCCAGCGATTTTGGTGGACGCGGACGATGCGGTGGCGATCTATCGCGTAGCACAGGAGTCGATTGGACATGCACGGATTGGGGGCGGACCTGCGCTGCTCGAGTGCGTATCGTATGAACTGAAAAGCGCAGGCAAACATACGGCTAGAGTAGACGCGGTAGCGGGTCTGGAACGGTATTTATTGCAACGCGGTGTGGTGAGCAAGGCTTGGATCGAACGTGAGGCGAAGCGATTTGCAAAGCAGATTACGAGGTAGAAAACGACCGCCACCGGAAGCGCACACGGTTACACTGAGAGGATGATGGAGCGCGGTTTCGTAGTGCGTCTGCGGAGAGTTAGCTCTGGGTTGGTAACCAGCATGGCAGGGCTGTGTCTCGTGCTGAGTGCTGGTGCTGGATGGGCACAGGCGACGCAGGCGATCGCGCAGACACCTACTGTAGAACCTACACCCAGCAAGGAGAAAGCGGACAAACTCCAGTCTGTACCGGGCTATGGAAAACAGCCCGTGAATACGGAGGCAGCGCCGACACCCCAGAAGGCACCTGCGCCTGTAGTTAGCCCTGCAGCGCCGACGCCCCAGACACCCTATACAGCGATGCCGGCCTATGGCGACGTAGAACATAGCGACGCAGACGGCAGCCCGTATATTCCGGTCGATAGCTGGGTGTATCCGGCGATGCTGCGTCTCTACTCACTGGGCTATGTGGACAGCATGTACGTGTCGATGCGTCCCTACACGCGGCGCAGCGTACTGCATATGCTGGAAGCATCCGAAGGTACGATACTGTCCGGCAATGATGGGCAGGCACAAGAGATCCTGGCGGCTTTGTTGTCAGAACTGGCGGACGAAGCGATCACGGACAAGACGGAACGTGGAACGGTCTACGGGCTGCAGTCGGTGTATACGCGGATGATGGGGATTACGGGGCCGATCCTGACGGACAGCTATCACGTTGGACAGACATTTTTCAACGACTACGGCAGGCCGCATGAGACGGGCTTGAACAGCAGCACGGGGTTTTCTACTCTGAACGAAGAAGGGCCGTGGTCGTTCTATGTACGCGGCGAGTACGAGCATGCGCCGAGCGCAACGGGCTATTCTCAGTCGCTATCGCAGCAGATTTCACTGCTGGATGAGATCACGTTCGCGCCACCGAATGATCCGCAGGCGACCATTCCTACTGGACCGATTGCGGCTGCGAACCCATTCCGTCTGGTGGAGGCAACGCTTTCGTACCACATCCTTGGGCATGAGGTATCGCTGGGCAAGTCGGACGCGTGGCTAGGGCCGGGGATGGGCGGTGCGATGGATTGGTCGAACAATGCGGAAGACATCTACTCGTTTCGCATCAACCGGGTCGAACCGATCAAAATTAAATATCTGTCGCGCTGGCTGGGACCGGTGCGCTACGACTTTTTCTACGGGAGCCTGAAAGGGCATACCGATCCGAACGATGACTGGGTCCACTCCGATATGTTCAGCTTTCAGCCGACGGCGAACTTCCAGTTCGGTTTCCAGCGGACGGTAATCTTCGGCGGCAAAGGCCATGAACCGGTGACAGTGCGTACGTTTCTGAAGGGGTTCTTCGACACCAACGATACGAATGCTGGAACGAAGTTCTCTCGGAACGATCCAGGAGCGCGGTTTTCAGCTTTTAACTTCAGTTACCGGCTGCCATATGTACGCAACTATCTGACCCTGTATGCGGACTCGGAGACGCATGATGATCTAACTCCAGTGTCTGCTCCGCGACGGGCGGGTTACCGGCCAGGACTATATCTATCGCAGTTTCCTGGATTGAAGCGGCTGGATCTGCGGGTGGAGGGCGTATCGACCGACTGCTCGACGCTGGTATGCCGGCAAGGGAGCAATGAGTACATCGAAGATGCGGTGCAGCGACAGGCTTATACCAACAAGGGCAACATTCTGGGTGACTGGATTGGGCGTGAGGCGAAGGGCGGACAGGCGTGGCTGACGTGGCACCTGAGTGGCAATGAATGGGTGCAGGTGGAGTATCTGAACAAGAAGACGGCGAAGGACTTTATCGCGGGCGGGACGACACAAAACCAGTTTCGGGTGAGTGTAGTGAAGCGGATTGGGCCGAATGTCGAGGTGAATGGGTGGTTCCAGCACGAAGGATGGAAGGCGCCGATCTACATGACTGGGGCGCAGAGCAACAATACGGTGGCGGTGCAGGTGACGTTCTTCCCGAAGCTGAAGGCGAAGGCTCCGTAAGGCTAGTTCTACAATTGTGTAGACCATTGTACTGACAGCAAAATGCGGGGATTCTTCCCCTTCGACTACGCTCCGGGTCAGAACGGCATGTGTAAGAGGGGCGTTATTTGGATTGGGTGGCGAGGCAGGACTGGAAGTAGGCGAGGGATTTTTGCAGGCCATCGCAAAGACATATCTTTGGCTCCCAACCGAGCAGGGTACGGGCTTTGGCGATATCGGGGCAGCGGCGCGCGGGATCGTCCTGGGGCAGCGGCAGGTAGACGATGGGGGAGTTGGAGCCAGTAATTTTGAGTATTTCCTGGGCACACTGAAGCATGGTGAACTCGGTGGGGTTACCGAGGTTGACCGGATCGTGCTCGTCGGCGTGGGCCAGGAGAATAATTCCGTCGATGAGGTCGGAGACGTAGCAGAAGCTACGCGTCTGAAGGCCATCGCCATAGAGAGTGAGAGGCTTACCTGCCAGGGCCTGCATCATGAGGTTGGAGACGATGCGGCCATCGTTGGGATGGAGGCGCGGGCCGTAGGTATTGAAGATACGAACGATGTGTGTATTGACTCCATAGTAACGATGCCATGCTGCGACGGTGGCCTCGGAGAAACGCTTTGCCTCGTCGTATACGGAGCGCGGGCCGATGGGGTTGACGTTGCCCCAGTAGCTCTCGACCTGAGGATGAACCTCGGGGTCGCCATAGCATTCGGAGGTGGAGGCTTGCAGGAATCCAGCGTTGTACTTACGGGCGAGATTGAGTGTGTTGATGGTTCCAGCTGAGCCGGCGAGAAGAGTTTCCGGACCCAGGCGTGCGTAGTCCACGGGGCTAGCGGGCGAGGCGAAATTGAAGATGTAGTCGACATGGCCTGGGTCGAATGGGAGTGTGATGTCGTTCTCGAGGAAGGTGAATCGCGGCTCGTGGGCTAGATGAGCGAGATTGGCGAGGCACCCGGTGGAAAGGTTATCGATTCCGAGGACTGAGTGTCCGCCGGGCAGAGCCAGGAGGGCGTCTGCGAGGTGAGAGCCGAGAAAGCCGGCGACTCCAGTAATAAGAATCTTCTTGGCTGGGCCCTGGGTCATGGGAGATTAAACCCGCAAACTATCTAAATTATTCAAGTATCCGTGTAAATCGTTTTATGTGTGAACTATCGAGATTCTACACGATGATAAATTCTGTACACGCAGGAAATCTAATCTGATGACTCTCAAGATACAGTGTGCATGCTCGAAGTACGAGTCGAACAGCAAGGGGTACTAGAGAGCGAGCGGCTATCACTCTGATTCAAAACTAAAATGTGGGGGATGCGGCTAGTTCGAGAGCGCGGTCTTGCTGGACAGCAGGGCGACCGATACTGATGTAAATGAATCCGTGTTGCTGCATAACATTGGGTTCAAACAGGTTGCGGCCATCTATGATGATTGGGGATCGCATGGCGTCGTGCAGAAGCTTTAGGTCGAGGGAAGCAAACTCCACCCAGTCGGCGAGGACGAGCAGGGCGTCAGCATCTGCGGCTGCGGAATAGGCGTCCTTGACATACTGCATTTGCGGGCCGACCGGCACTTCCTCCTGTGCACGCTGCATAGCGGCAGGGTCGTAGGCGGTGATGGAAGCACCCTCGGCGAGCAGCATTTCAACCAGATCGATCGCGGGAGATTCGCGGACGTCGTCAGTTCCCCCTTTGAACGCAAGGCCGAGGACTGCAATATGCTTTCCGTGCAGGGTTCCCAGAGTGGAACGAACTCTGGCGAGGAAGCGCGTCCTTTGTTCTGTATTGATCTTATGCACCTCGGCGAGGAGGTTGAAATCGATGCCGTGTTGCTCGGCAACGGAACGGAATGCGGCGATGTCCTTGGGGAAGCAGGAACCACCATAGCCGATGCCAGGGCTGAGGAATCGCGGCCCAATTCGGTTATCGAGGCCCATCCCTCGGGCTACCTGCTCGATGTTAGCGTCGGTGACCTCGCAGAGGTTTGCCACTGTATTGATGAAGGATATCTTGAGAGCCAGGAAGGCATTGGAGGCATGCTTGATGATCTCTGCCGACTTGGTGGATGTGTTGAGAAGCGGAGGTGGCGATGCAGCCGAGCATCGGCCGGGGATGGCACCTGGCTGATCATAATATTTGCCCGAGGTAAGTGGCTCATAGATACGTTGGAGCAGCGCGGCGGCTGGTTGAGAGTCGGAACCGACGACGATTCGGTCTGGATGAAGGAAGTCCACGACTGCGGTACCCTCGCGCAGGAACTCAGGGTTGGAGACGACGTCGAAGAGGCTGCGCGCAATACCGTTGCTCACAATCGTGTTTCGAATCCACTCGTTGGTGTAGACGGGGACGGTGGATTTTTCCACGATGACCTTGTAGCTGGTGAGTGAGCTTGCGATCTCACGGGCGACCGATTCGACGTAGGAAAGGTCAGCATCCCCTGTCTCCGACTGGGGAGTACCGACGGCGATAAAAATAGCATCCGAGGCGCGGACTGCTTCTGCCAGATCGGTGGTAAAGCAAATCCTGTTATTGCGGTATCGTTCAAGGAGCTCGGGGAGGTGGAGCTCGTGGATCAGGGTTTGCCCAGACTGGAGTGCGGTGATCTTGGCCTCATCAATATCCACACAGATGACGGAGTGCCCCATCTCAACAAAGCAGACCGCCGCAACCAAGCCTACATAACCAGTGCCAACGACCGCGATTTGAATAGGGTTGCTCATGGACTCCGAGGATTCATAGTGCAGTACAGTTCTTGCAGTCTAGTGGATTTCCGGCGGAAGCGGAAATCCACGGAGTTGGATGCAGGATTACCGGAAGAAATCAGGAGGGTACCCGGACATGATTTACTTCCTTGAAATGAGCAAGGTCGGTTAGACTAGCTGGGATGGGTCCGCAAAAGACGCAGTTACCCCCTGTAGCGGGCGTTGCCGAAGTGCAGCAACCTGGCACAGGGTCGGAGATACGCGACACTTCGTTGACCGAGGCGGTGGCGACACTGCGCAAGCGGCGCTGGGTGTTGATACTGGCGGCCATTTTGGGGGCCAGTTACGGCACCTATAAGGCATATACCCAGCCCAAGCTGTATGGATCGACCACGACGATCCAAGTGCATAATGGGGCCTCCAACGAGTACCGGGTGGATGCGTCGTCGGATGGGGACGATCAAACGACGAAGATGAACACCGAAGTAGCGATCCTGCAGAGTGAGGATCTGATGACGACTGTGGCGCGGGAGATGAATCTGGCGAATGATCCGGATTTCTTCGGCGTCAAGGGACCGATGCCGCATCAATCCCTGGACGATCCAAATGTACGGGCAAGCGTGGTTGGGGAGCTACAAGGCAGCGTAATCGTGGCGATTGTGCCACGGACGGAGATGATGCGCATCACCTATTACAGCCCAAGTCCTACGATGGCTGCCAAGATCGCCAACCGGATCGTGTTCGACTATATCCAACGCAGTTACCAGACACCAGTGGAATCGACCAGGCGCGTTTCTCAGTGGCTCTCCGGTCAGTTGGAAGAACTTAAGACAGAGGTGGAGCAGTCGCAGCAACAGATAATGTCGCTGCAACGGAAGTTGGGGACACTGGGGTACGATTCGTCACACAATCAGTTACAAGCGTCCCTGGAGGAGCTACTGACTGCGGAAGAAGGGGCCAAGGTGGCGCGCATCACGGCCGAATCACGTTACCGAATGGTAGCGAGCATGGACCCGAATACGATCAGTGATTCGATTGAGACGACCCCCGGCACTATGCCTGGGCAGTTGGGTTCACTGCGCTCGCAACTGGCAGCAGCGAAGGCTAGCTACTCGGAGATGACGGCGCAGGGAGGGGTGGGGGCGAACAATCCGCGAGCGAAGCAATTGCAGGCGGAGATCGGCACACTGAGCAAAGAGATCGATACGGAGCAGAACCGGTTGGAGATACAGGCCAAGGAGTCGTACCTGGCGGCGAAGGCTGCTGAGGACAAGATTGAGTTGGAACTGGACGCGCGCAAGGCCGAAGCCTACAACCAGGGGGACGATCTTGTGCAGTTAACGATCTTGCAGCGCGAGTTCGATCAGAACCGCTCGTTGTATGACGGGCTGAAGCAGCGACTGGAAACAGCAAAGGTTCAGGCCGGCCTGGAGGCGCTGGAAGTGGATGTGGTGGATCCGGCGCTGCCACCTCTTGGTCCTACGATGCGACAGCCATCGTCGATCATCATGTCAAACACAGTGTTTTTCCTGCTTGGCGGCATTGTAATTGTGTTCATTCTGGAGGGTCTGGATACCGGAATGCACAACATACAGGAGATCGAGACGGTGATGGGCATGCCATCGCTGGCGATCATACCGCAATCGAAGCGGACGAGCGCGGAGCAGACAGCGACGATGTCGACGGCACAGCGCAATATCCATGTGCTGACCCAGCCCAAGTCGCAGTTCACCGAGGCTTTCCGTGCACTGCGCACCTCGCTTCTACTGGCGACAGCAGGGCAGCCCCCAAAGTTCATTCTGTTTACCAGTGCGATGCCGTCGGAGGGAAAGACGACGATGGCGAGCAACCTGGCATGCATTCTGTCGCAGAGCGATGTGCGCGTACTGCTGGTGGACGCGGATCTGCGCCGGTCGAACGTACATCACCGGTTTGGACTCACTGGCAAGCTTGGACTGACGACGGTTCTGGCAGGTACGTCGACGCTTGAGGATGCGGTACAACATATTCCTGAGACTCCCAACCTGGATATATTGCCCAGTGGCCCGGTACCTCCCTTCCCCACCGAAATGCTGGGTTCGGAGACGATGCAGAAGCTGTTGGAGAAGCTGGGAAAGATCTATACGCATATTGTGATCGATTCTCCGCCGGTACTCTCGGTGACGGACGCGGTTGTGCTGGGAAATAGTGTGGACGCGGTGGTTCTGGTGATCCGCCACGGCAAAGAGAGCAAGAACGTGATGCGTCGTGCGCGCGACCTACTGGCCCGCTCGGGCGCTCCTGTGGCTGGCCTGGTGCTGAACGCAGTGGATGTGAAATCTCCCGACTATTACGGCTATTACGGCTACTCGGGATATTCGTACGGGAACGTGGACGCCGACAGTTGGGAGACACAGACCTCTGCACCGGGGAAGAACGGCGCTGAAGGGAAGGCCAAACAATGACCGTGCAGATGGCGAGTAGATCGTTAGTAATGGTGCGCCGGCATCTGTCATGGGCTTTGCTGGTGTGCTGCTGGGCCGGTGCATTGGCAGGTGCGGTAAGCGCACAGACAGGCGCGGCGTCAGGCACAGCGACGAGTACGAGTACGATGCCTAACTCTGTGCAGACCGAAAATACGTCGATTCCATTGGCGAACCAGTCGATGCTCTATCCGGGGGAGGATTTTAAATTAGCCCCTGGCGACCTGATTACGGTGGAAGTATTTTTGCAACCGGAGTACCACATGACGGTGCGGGTGGGACTGGATGGCTCGGTGCAACTGCCGTTCATCGGGGGCGTACATGTGGAAGGCTTGACGGTACGGGCTGCGCAGACCCTGATTGCAGACCGACTGCGAATGGGAGATTTTTATGCGAACCCTGAGGTAACGATCCAAGTACTGGACACAGTTAACAGCACGGTGATTGTAACCGGCGAGGTACGCGCGTCTGTGCCCGTCTCCAGCCAGAGGAGCCTGAGGGAGGTACTACTGGTGGCTGGTGGGCTGCCAGCATCTGCGAGTCATACGGTGAAGATTGTCCGCCCAGGGGTTGCCGACCCGATTGTGGTGGAGTTGGGAACTGATCTGGCGTCCAGCACCTCGGCTAACTTCCCTGTGCAGCCGCACGACATCATCCAGATCTCGCGCGCCAGCGTGGTGTATGTAATGGGCGCGTTCCCACGCCAGGGAGCGGTTCCGCTGGATCAGTCTACGCCGCTAACGCTACTGCAATTGGCAGCCTTGAGCGGCGGTATCAACTTTGAGGGCAGGTACGCCGATCTGCGGCTGATCCGTACGGTTGGAAGTGAGCGCAAGGTCGTGAAGGTAGACATCAAGAAGGTGCGCGACGGACGAGCACCCGATCCGGTGCTGCAGGCCAACGACATCATCTTCCTGCCTACCGATGAGATGAAAGCAACGATCAAGAGTATGGGTGTTGGTGGCGTGCTGGGAATGGTGTCGCTTCTCTACTCTCTCCACAATTACTAGAGATGGCTGATGAAATTGCGACAACAGGGTGAGGACAACCGCGTCGTCAGACGGCTGAGAGACAGGAGCGAGGAATGACGTCCGGGCCGGAACAATTGAACCTAACGAGCGGGCGGCGTATACGGCTGGCTTATTTGGTGAGCCACCCAATCCAGTATCAGGCGCCCCTACTGCGTCGGATATCCGAAGAAAAGGACATCGATCTGACTGTTTTTTTCGGTTCGGATTTTTCGGTACGCGGATATCGCGATGCGGGCTTCGGGGTGGGGGTGAAGTGGGACGTTCCCCTGGTTGACGGTTACAAGCATGAATTTCTGCCGACGTTACGCGACCGCGGCAATGCAAGCTTTGCGAGCCCAGTGAACTACGGCATAGCGCGAAGGCTTCGCGGTCATGGTGGTGCGTCGGCGTTCGATGCACTCTGGGTGCATGGCTACTCGACCGTGAATGCGATGCAGGGAATTCTGGCAGCAAAGGCATTAGACATTCCTGTATTGCTGCGCGCTGAGTCGTGGCTGGGCGACCGCGGGCGAAGCGACATCAAGCTGGCACTGAAGAAGATATTTTTCGCGGGACTGAAGCAGATGGTGGACGCAGTACTGCCAATCGGCACGCTAAATGCGGAGTACTGGAGTACCTACTTCGGTGAAGACGTTGCACAGTTTACGGTTCCGTATGCGGTGGATAATCACTATTTTGCTCAACGCGCTCGCGAAGCGGAAGAAGGACGCGCTGCATTGCAGGCGGAGTTGGGACTGGACCCGGCACGACCCGTGATTCTGTTTGCGGGGAAGCTACAGACACGCAAACATTGCGACCATCTGATGGAGGCGTATGCTCGACTGTCGCGAGTTCCTGGAGAGGATCCGCACGCGTATCTAGTGATTGTGGGAGACGGGGAGGAACGGCTGGCACTGGGGCGGCAGGCTGCTGCGACTGGCTTTCGCAGTATTTTCTTCTGCGGCTTTCGCAACCAGTCTGAGCTGCCCCGGTTCTTCGATCTGGCAACGGTGTTTGTGCTGCCGTCGCGGCACGAGCCGTGGGGACTGATTGTGAATGAGGTGATGAATGCCTCACGGGCGGTCATTGTTAGCGACGATGTGGGATGTGCTGCAGATCTGATCGAGGACGGAGTAAACGGGTGCATCTACCCAGTGGGCGATGTGGATGCACTGGCCGACGCGCTGCGCCGCGTACTAGAGACACCGGGTACAGCCGAGGCAATGGGACAACGCGCCTACGAACGCATCCAGACGTGGAGCTTCGAAGAAGACGTGCAGGGATTAAGACGAGCACTGGCATACGTTGCACCAGGATTCGTAGCGTAGGCGATGCAAGTTGACTGTTACCATCTGAAAACTACTTCAGGCTTTGCAGACGATCGAGGATGAGGCTGAGTTGATGGTCGTTATGATAGCCATCGCGTTCGGCACGCTGCCTGCCTGCAATGCCTATACGAGTACGAGCGGCTTCATCGGTCAGGTAGAGCCTGATCTTCTGCACACATTCATCCAGGGTGGAGAAGAAGACGGCTTCTTTGTCCTCGACGAAACGGCTGAGATGTCCCTGGGAACGCTCAACGAGTAAGAAGCCGGCACAGCCTGCAATCTCAAAGCTCTTGTGGGTAAACTCGTCCTGGTTGGATTTGGTCAGGAAGCTAAGATTGATTTTGGATCTCCAGATTCCGTTACGGTATGCATCCCCCTGGAGCTCGCCTTCTCGATACAGGGTTTTGAATTGCGCAGACGTGAGGGCACGCTGCCATGCTTTTTGTGCGCCAGATATGACGACGGGCAAGCCAGCCTGCGAGAGCTGATAAAGAAACTGAGCCCGGTCGTCGTAGGGAGAGCCGATGAACGACACGCCGCGGTTGCGGTCGGCATCGGACCAATCGGGAGGGGGAGGAAAGTGTGCAACGGGGTCGTAAGCGGTCTGTATCTTGATGATATTAGTGGCTCCGTGTCTTTTAATGTCGTTGACACTGACGTCACGTTGGGTGCAGTGGAGAAGGAAGCAGGGGATGGATTTCTTATACAGGCGCAGACCTGAGTCTCGTCGCGGACCAAAGGCGTTATCGATCATGTAGCAAACGGTCTGGATGCCGATAGAGTTACAGCGGAGCACTGTGGAGGGCTGGAGTTGTAGCACTTTGTCGGCCCACAAGATGTCGGGTTTGTGCAGTTTAGCAAGGAAAAGGACCTCGCGATTGAGGAGTTGAACATTGGGGCCGACGGAGAAATGGAAGCTGATTTTGCCGAATAGTGGGTTGTTAGGAACAAACCGATTTGAATCCAGGGGAATGACTTCATGCCCCATTCTCTGGAGAGCGAGCAGGCGCATGTGGGCCGAACTTCCAGGATGTAACTGGCTGACATATAGTATCTTCATAGAGATGCACTCCCATGCATCTTAACATCCATTGGCTCCGTCGGCTCTTCTGGGCATCTAAAGTCACGATATGCACTAACAGTTGAGGACCGTCGTTGAGAATTCTGCACTTTATACACTCCATCGATCCTGCCACGGGAGGCCCCGTTGAGGGGCTGCGACAACGTTGCAGTATATATCGCATGAACGGGCATGTGGTGGAGGTGGCATGCCTGGACTCGCCTGCGAGCGTTGCAGGGTGGGATTTCCCGGCCAAGATAAGTGCACTAGGCCCGGGATGGGGAGTCTTCGGATATTCGCGCCGAGTAATGCCGTGGCTGAAGGCCAATCTATCGCGCTTCGACGTGGTATTTCTGGATGGCGTATGGCAGTACAACTTGTATGCGGCGCATCGTGCCCTGGCTGGAACGGATATACCCTGGGCCATCTTTGTTCATGGCATGCTGGACCCATACTTCAGGGAGCGTTATTCACTGAAACACATCAAGAAGGTAATTTACTGGAAATGCTTTCTGGGGAAGATCATGTGCGATGCAAGCGCAGTCCTGTTTACCTGCGAAGAAGAAAAGATACTGGCTCGACAATCGTTCACCCCGTACAAGATCAAGGAGAGAGTAGTTCCATATGGGACGTTTGGCCCGGATTGCGATCTGCATGAGGCCCGGGAGGAGTTTCTGGCGCGGTGGCCCGAACTGCGTGGCAAGCGGCTGGCACTTGCCCTGGGTCGCATCCACCCGAAGAAGGCAACCGACATACTGATCGAGGCCTATGCCAAGACGCTGGGAAGAGACGACAGATGGCATCTGGTGATTGCGGGCCCCGATCAGATCGGATGGCAGAAGGAACTGGAAGCACTGGCCGCGCAGCTTGGCATTAGCCATCGGATTACCTGGGCGGGGATGCTGGAAGGCACTCTGAAGTGGGGGGCTTTCTCGGCGGCCGAGGTATTTGTGATTCCCTCTCACCAGGAGAACTTCGGGATTGTTGTGGCAGAGGCGCAAGCCTGCGGTCTACCTGTAATTTTCTCGGAGAAGGTGAACATCTGGCGTGAGGTGATGAACTACTGGGCAGGGCTGGTGGGGGAAGATACAATCGAGGGAACCACGATCACGCTGCAGCGCTGGTCTGAGTTAAGCGCAGAGGAGGTGGATGAATTGCGCCTCCGCAGTAAGAAGTGCTTCCATGAGCTGTTCGACTTCAACGTTACGTCCAAGCGGGCGATGGCTGATGTGGAGCATATAGTACAGACAACTCCTCGCTATAAGAATCGTTGCGGGTTGTGAGTACTGTGTAATGTGTAGCGAAGCAGGGGCGGGGATGGCCAAGAATGTGCGTTATAACGCGGCGGAGCACATCCCAGCGGAGTCAGCGACGGATCCGTATCTGCGTCCTGCATTTTCAGGCAAGGATCGTGTGCGGCGGCAATTATGGACCCTATGCTGGGCGATTTTGTATCGACCATCGCCACGTTTGATGAATCGTTGGCGGGCATTCCTGTTGCGTTGTTTTGGCGCGACGATGGGACCCAATTGCCATTTCTACCCAAGCTCGAAGGTGTGGGCTCCCTGGAACCTGGTATGTGCCGATCAGGTGACGGCAGGGGGTGGGGTTGTGATCTACAATCCGGCGCCAGTACGCCTGGGATCGCACGCCATCCTGTCGCAGGAAGCCTATCTGTGCGGCGCGACCCACGATTATGACGATGCGCGCTTCCCGTTGCTGGCCTGCGAGATGGAGGTTGGAGCGTATGCCTGGGTGTGTGCGCGGGCCTCGGTGGGGCCGGGCGTGAATGTGGGCGAGGGCGCAGTACTTGGGTTAGGTTCGGTGGCAACTCGCGACCTGGAACCGTGGTGCGTGTATGCAGGCGTACCGGCGGTAAAGGTGAAAGAACGCAAGCGGCGATGTGCACAGCCCAAATCCGCATCCATCGACCCATAAACACCCCTCGACAGGTTCTGTTTGCCAGTCTGATTGGAACGACGATTGAGTTTTTCGATTTCTACATTTACGCAACGGCGGCCGTGCTGGTGTTTCCCGGACTATTCTTTCCCTCGTCGAATCCTGCGACGGCACGACTGGCCTCGCTGGCTACGTTCGGCATAGCGTTTGTGGCACGTCCCATAGGCTCAGCGCTGTTCGGACACTTTGGCGATCGAATAGGGCGGAAGACGACGTTGGTGATTGCGCTTTCCACCATGGGAGTGTCCACGGTCACCATCGGTGCGCTGCCAACGTATCACGCCATAGGGATCGCCGCGCCGATTCTGCTGGCGCTGTGCCGCTTTGGCCAGGGGATTGGTTTGGGCGGGGAGTGGGGCGGCGCGATTTTACTTGCGATTGAAAATGCACCGCCAAACAAGCGGGCGTGGTATGGCATGTTTCCACAACTGGGAGCGCCAATTGGATTTTTCCTGTCAGGGGGTATATTCCTGCTACTATCGCACTGGCTCACAGACCGGCAGTTCTTTGCGTTTGGTTGGCGACTTCCCTTCCTTGCAAGCGCGATTCTGGTCTTTCTGGGTTTATACGTTCGCCTCAGCATCACAGAGACGCCGGTCTTCCAGGACTCGCTCGCTCGCGGCGAACGGTTGAGGATGCCTATCTGCACGGTTCTGCGCCATCACGCTCGCGCACTGATCTCGGGGATCGCGATATGCCTGGCGACCTTCGTTCTGTTTTACTTGATGACTGTGTTCGCGCTCTCATGGGGCACCACTGCGCTGGGCTACAGCCGCAGCACGTTTCTTCTGATGCAACTATTCTGCGTCTCGCTGTTCGCCATCACGATTCCCATCTCGGCGCTGCTAGCGGAGCATGGACGCCGTCGGGTGATGTTGTGGGTGAGTGCAGCCATTGCACTGTTCGGCATCTTTCTAGGGCCGATGTTTGTCGCTGGCACCACTGGTGCTGTGGCAATGATGGCTCTTGGGCTCTCGCTGATGGGAATTACCTACGCGCCCATCGGCACGCTGACCTCTGAACTATTTCCGACGCAGGTCCGCTATACCGGCAGTTCGCTGGCATTCAGTCTTGCGGGAATACTAGGTGCGTCGCTGGCCCCCTCTATCGCAACATGGCTTGCGAAGAGCTACGGCATCGAATTCGTCGGATACTACCTCTCCGCCGCTGCCGTAGTGACACTGCTGGGGCTTCTATGCATCCATGAGACCAAAGACGACGACCTTACCGGGGTTGCCAATATTAATTAGTTCCCACTATCTGATGATTCTTTATGAGTTGCTAATGACATTTCAGTTACTCATGAGATATGCAGCGCAGAAGCCAGAGACAATCTGAGATCGATCTCAGGCCTGCACGCGAGGAACCAGACATGGCAGAGGATAAAAACGACATCATGTCGTATGAGATGTCACGCATGTGGAGCTATCGTCGGCTGATCCCCGCATGCAGTCTGACGCAGGTCTTCCTAGCCGTCTCAATGCTTGCCCTGGCACCGCATGCGCTCCATGCACAGGGCCCAACAGCATCTGCACCAGCACAGGAACCAAGCACGAGCACCGATTTTTTTGTGATGGCTGGCTCCGACATCGACCGGCCAGGTCTACTTCCCCGCGCAAATTACAATATCGGAATCGGACATACTTTTGCGTTTCTTAAGAAAGATCCGTTAGGGGATGAACTGACCTTTGGATATACCTACGAAAATGCGGGGAGTCATGGCTTCCTGCATACCGATTATGGCGAGCATACAGAGAGTCTTGGGATCATGAAGAACTTTTCGCTGCCCAAGAGCAAGGCGTGGACCGGATATACCTGGATTCAATCTGGGGTTACGAGTTACACCGGCACGGCTCATATTGCGAACAGGCTGGCCAGCGGCGCATCACTGGGGGCAATCCTACACTGTAGCTACCACAGCTCCATCTGGATCCAGGAGAGCTATAGCAAGGTCGTTACGGTACCGTGGTACACCACGGCAAGCATCGGATACACGTACAGTTGGTAGCGGAGGATGCAGGAGTACAGAAGCACGGTCAGCCGCGCAGTTTGGCGAGCAGGTCGGTGGGATGGATGGGCTTCGCGAGGACTTCGAACTCGTGGCCCTCGTGGCGCGCCTTCTCCAGCAAGCCGGAGGTGGCAGCCTGGCCGCTGAAGAGCAGAACCTTGCACTGGGGTCTTCGTGCTCGCACGGCAATGGCAGTCTCAATACCATTAATACCGGTCATGATGACGTCCGTAATGAGCATGTCTGGCTGGAAGGTGTCCAATGCGTCGAGGACATCTTCTCCGCTAAAGACAGCTCGTGCTTCGAATCCAGCCTGGTTGAGGATGACTGCCAGTGTGTTGGCGATGATATGTTCGTCGTCGGCCACCAGTATTCTGCGTTTGGAAGTTACGGCGGCTGTCGCTTCAGTCATGCGATGTATCCCCTGTCAGAGAGAGTCGTACTGCGTTTGAATCTGAGTATGGAGACTTGGCCTCAAGATCAACACCCTTCCTACAATGATACCCTGCGCGGCCTCAGAGTGCCGGACACTGCTCCTTGTTACACGTTGCAACTTCCCAGGGAGTCATAGGCCATGTTTCGCCGCTTGCGGTATTCTTCTGGGAGTGATGCGCGGACGATTTGGAGCCTTTGCATCCTGAGGTCTCTGATTGCACATGGCAGTATGCGTTTCGCATAAGGCTGTTCTCGCCACACACAAGGATGCAATGGTCACGATCTTTGCCGCGCTTATCTGCCTGATTGGATGGGGCGCGCCGGTTTGGGGCCAGGAACCCGGCGGTGTTGGAGGCGTGCAAAGCATCGGCTACTCGACCACTTACAGTAAAAGTTCCAGCCACATACTGATTGGGGAGGCAACCGGACGAACGGTATGGACACTGGGCGCCGAATACACACACCTGCTGTATGCGCGACAGTACTATCGGCTGGACTATGAGGCATCTCTGCTACCGCTGTTCGAGGAAACAGACCCGACTTTAACAGGCACTGTGTTCACATATGGCGGGCAGAACTTCTATTCATCGCAAAAGCCTGTGCGGCTGGTGGCCATCACACATGTTCCGGTGGGCAGCGTGCAGACACCGGGAGGCACCTATGCTCCTCTATACGCGACGTTTGGCAGGCAGGACAGCTACGCGGCAGCTGTATCGCCCCTGGGCATACGGATCAGCGCGATGCCACGCTGGCGGGTACAGCCGGGCTTCGCGATCGATCTGGGCTTGGTCCTCTCTGCGCACGATATACCAGTAGATGACGCCGACCAGTTCAATTTCATGTTCGGGTTCGGTCCAGGGGTGCAGTTCTACACCAGCCCGCAGGCCTCCCTACGCATGGAATATATGTATCGTCACGTCTCCAATGGTAGTTTGGGCGATACGAACCCCGGCATCGATCAGGGCGTATTCCGCCTGACTATAAGCCGTCGCTGGTAGGGTTTCAGCTCGCCTGAATGAAGTTGTGGCGGCGTGGTTGCGCAAGGTTGTGACGCGCGGGAATGCTAATCTAGACCTATGAAATTCGGCGTTCTGGTGTTTCCCGGCTCCAACTGCGATCACGACACACACCACGCAATCGGCGCTGTAGCGGGCGTACCGGTGACGTACCTGTGGCACGAATCGCACGACCTGGAAGGATGTGACGCAGTGTTGGTGCCGGGCGGATTCGCGTACGGCGACTACCTTCGCACCGGCGCGATTGCCCGCTTTGCACCCATCATGCAGAGCGTGCGCCGATTTGCCGACTCGGGCGGCATGGTGATGGGCATCTGCAACGGATTTCAGATCCTGTGTGAGGCAGGCCTTCTGCCTGGCGCGCTGATGCGCAACGCGGGCCAACGATATGTATGCCGTCATCTGCATCTGCGGGTGGAGACGAACGCGTCGCCCTTCACGGATGGATTGGCGCGTGGACAGGTGTTACAGATGCCCATCGGACACATGGAGGGAAACTACTTCTGCGACGCGGAGACACTGGCAACGCTGAAGCGCGATGACCGCATCGCGTTCCGCTATGCAAACGCGGCGGGCGAGATCATCGCAGAGGCGAATCCCAACGGATCGCTGGAGAACATAGCAGGAATCTTAAGTGCAGGACGCAATGTGCTGGGCATGATGCCTCATCCAGACCGATCGAGCGAGGTGTTACTGGGATCGGCGGACGGCTTATTGCTGTTTCAGGCGATGGCGCGCAGTTTGGCTGCGGTGTAACACGGATCACACGCAAATACCAAGCGTGGTGGTACTCTTGCGATGCGATGATCGATATTCATCATCATCTACTGTATGGGCTGGACGACGGGGCGAATAGCCTGGAGACTTCGGTCGCGATGGCGCGGCTTGCGGTGGCGGAAGGGATTACGCACGTTGTCTGTACGCCGCATGCAAACAGCTATCATGCGTTTGACCCCTCAGTGAATTCTGCCAAGGCCGACGAACTGCGCGCGCTGCTTGCCGAGCAGAATATTCCTCTGACACTGGGTCTGGGATGCGATTTTCACCTGTCGTACGACAACGCCAAGCTGGCTCTGGCCAACCCGTCGCGCTTCAGCATCAATGGACTTGGCTACCTTCTGGTGGAGGTACCGGACTACGGGCTTCCGCCAGGATTGACGGAGATGTTCTTCGAGCTACGCCTGGCCGGTCTGACACCGATTCTTACCCATCCAGAGCGCAATGCCACACTGCAGCATGAGACTGAGCGACTGATCGATTGGCTGAGGGCAGGCGTCCTAATCCAGGTAACTGCGGACGCGCTGACCGGACACAAGGGTAAACGCGCGCAACAGGTGGCTCAGGAGCTGCTGGAGAAGCGCTGGGTCCACTTTCTGGCTACGGATGCGCACAACATCACCACACGTCCGCCGCGCATGCGCGAGGCACGCGAACTGGTGGCAAAGAAGTACGGCGCAGCCTACGCATACAGCCTGTGCGTCAGCAACCCGCAGGCCGCCTATCTGGGTAAGGAGTTCGATGTGGAAGAAGAACCACGTGGGCTGGAGCAGAAGATCAAAATACCGGGTCTGTGGCAGCGTGTGACGGAGCGGCTGAAGAGGCGCTAGAGCCCAAGCCCGCCGTCGACGGCGAGGAGCTGTCCGGTGATGAAGTGGGGGCCGGTGGCGAAGAAGAGAACCGCTGCGGCGACGTCCTCGGCGGTTCCATTGCGTTGCATGGGGGTCTTCTCGGCGAAGCGGATGTAGGCTGGATCGACCTCACCCTGCGCGATCATACCTGGAACGACGCAGTTGACGCTGACCGCCGGTGCCCAGGCCTTGGCCATAGTCTGCGAGAGCATGTGCAGAGCGGCCTTGGAGGTACAGTAGTGGGCGTGCGTGGCCCAGGGATGCATTCCACCCAAGGAACCAATGTTGATGATGCGCCCGTCGGCTGCGCGCAGATGCGGGTAGGCAGCCTGGCCCATGAGGAACGGAGCGCGGGTGTTGGTGGCGAATATCCGGTCCCACTGCTCTGCGGTAATGTCTTCGAGCGCTGCCTGCTCGAAGAGACCGGCATTGTTGACCAGAATGTCCAGACGGCCGAATTTCTCGACTACAGCGGCAACGGATTGGCGGATGCTTGCAGCCTCGGTAAGTTCTGTACATACTGCGAAGGCGTCTACGCCGAGCGCGGCCAGATCGCGGACAGTTTGTTCGGCTTCAGGCTGCGAGTCGCGATAGGTGATGGCGACGTTAGCTGCCCCGGCAGCAAGCGCAAGCGCGATGGAGCGGCCGATGCGTTTGGCTCCGCCAGTGACCAGCGCGACTTTACCTGCCAGAGGGGCGGACGATTCGTGGAACATCCTGCGCTCGGGCTTAGGCATTAGGGGGCCTTTACGGCTTCGTTGCAGTGCCGGAGCTGGGCACTGTAGCAGGAGATGTGTTAGCAGGGATCGTGGTAGATGCCGGAGTAGTCGTCTTTGAACTCGACTTGGGGCGAACCGGGTCCTGCACGCCTGGTTTGAGATCGGCGGGCTTGCCAGAGTTATCGATGTAGGTGGAGACCTGTGCCCGAGGGCGAATCATGGAGATGACGATTGCCTTGCTTGCCTCGTTGACTTGATAGTCTCCGGCAAATGTGGAAAAGCCATCGGCAATGACCTGAATCGTGACCTTGCTACCAGTGGGAATCACGTCAATCGCCGCCTTTCCTTGAGGGTCAGTCTTCAACTCCAGATTTCCCTCGTCTATGCCATCCTTGGTGGGACGAAAGATGACCGCGGCGTTCATGATGGGCTTTTTGTTGAAGTCCTTGAGCACGGTGACTTCAACATGGGAGGTATCAGGTGGCGACTTATATTTGCGGCCATGCTTCTCTGGTGCGAGAGCTGAGTCGTCCTGAGCACGGGCGTGCAACGGGACGGGCGTAAGCATGAGTATGATAAGACAGAGGAGAAGGGTGCGATCGGAGCGATTGCGGAGCAGCATCCGCCCATTTTACGCCAGAGCCGATCGGATGGGCTTGAAATGTGTACCAGACCCGATTCAAAACATAATATGAGCGAGATTCACTCAGATTTAACGCAACCGGGTTGACAGAGTAGGGTAGTGTGGCCTATTGTTAGCAATCGAGGGGTTTGAGTGCTAAAGGGCACGGTAGACTCCTCCGGCGGCGGAACGATGGTCTGGCAACCGTGCCGAGGCTGGTTGGCTGCCACGAAGTCAGCATCCTATCAATATGAACCAATACTTTTTGCAATGAGGAGAGATACGCAATGGCATCAACAAAGTTTACCCCCCTGCACGATCGGATACTGGTCCGTCGTCTGGAAGAGGGCGAGAGCATACGCGGCGGCATCATCATTCCGGATACGGCCAAAGAGAAGCCCCAAGAGGGTGAAGTAATTGCCGTGGGCAAGGGCAAGTCCAACGACGAGGGCAAGGTCTTCCCGCTGGATGTCAAGGCCGGCGACACGATCCTGTTTGGCAAGTACTCTGGCACCGAGATCAAGCTGGATGGCGATGAATTTCTGATCATGCGTGAAGAGGAAGTTCTGGGCATCGTGAAGAAGTAGGTACTTCGCACCGTTCTCGGTACTTCGTACCGCCTTTGACCGCTTCGCGGTGAAGGCAAAACATGAACCGTCTTGGTTCAGCAACATATAACATTCGACCGGACGATGAGCCGGGTACAGGAGCAACACAATGGCAAAACAGATTCTGCATGGAGAAGACTCGCGGCAGGCAATCCTGCGCGGGGTGAACATTCTGGCTGATGCGGTGAAGGCGACGCTTGGCCCCAAGGGACGCAACGTTGTCATCGAGAAGAAGTTTGGATCGCCGACGATAACCAAGGACGGCGTAACAGTGGCCAAGGAGATCGAGCTGGCCAATGCGATGGAGAACGTAGGCGCGCAGTTGGTTAAGGAAGTGGCGTCGAAGACCTCTGACATCGCGGGCGACGGCACGACGACAGCGACCGTTCTGGCTCAGGCGATCTATCGCGAGGGCGTGAAGACCGTTGCTGCGGGAGCAAACCCGATGGCTCTGAAGCGCGGCATCGACAAGGCTGTGGAGTCCATCATCGGCAAGCGGGATGAGAATGGCGTATCTTCCGGCGGCGCGCTGAACAAGCTGTCGAAGCCAGTGACCGGCGACATGATTGCGCAGGTAGGCACCATTTCCGCCAACTCCGACACGCAGATCGGCACCATCATTGCCGAGGCGATGAAGAAGGTGGGCAAGGACGGTGTGATCACGGTGGAAGAGTCTCGCACCATGGAGACGCAGTTGGAAGTCGTGGAAGGAATGCAGTTCGATCGCGGCTACCTGAGCCCGTACTTTGTGACCGACGCGGAGCGTATGGAAGCCGCGCTGGAGAACCCGTACATCCTGATCTATGAGAAGAAGATCTCATCGATGAAGGACCTGCTGCCGCTGCTGGAGTCGATTGCACGCACCGCGAAGCCGCTGGTAATTATTGCCGAGGACGTGGACGGCGAGGCGCTGGCGACCCTGGTGGTGAACAAGCTGCGTGGAACGCTGAACGTGGCGGCTGTGAAGGCCCCGGGCTTTGGCGATCGTCGCAAGGCCATGTTGCAGGACATCGCAATCCTGACTGGCGGCAAGGCCATCACCGAGGATCTCGGTATCAAGCTGGAGGGCGTGAAGATCGAGGACCTGGGCACTGCGAAGCGGGTCACCATTGACAAGGACAACACCACGATCATCGATGGCGGCGGCAAGGCCGGCGAGGTTGAGGGCCGGGTGAAGGAGATTCGCGCTCAGGTAGAGAAGTCGACCTCCGACTACGACAAGGAGAAGCTACAGGAACGGCTGGCCAAGCTAGTTGGCGGCGTTGCCGTCATCAAAGTTGGAGCTGCTACCGAGACGGAGATGAAGGAGAAAAAGGCACGCGTGGAGGATGCAATGCATGCAACCCGCGCAGCAGTCGAAGAAGGTATCGTCCCGGGCGGCGGCGTGGCTCTGCTGCGTTGCACAACCGAGGTGGATACTCTGATCAAGACGCTGGAAGGCGACGAAAAGATCGGCGCAACCATCATTCGGCGAGCATTGGAGGAGCCTTTGCGGCTGATCGTCTCCAATGCGGGCGAAGAGGGTGCTGTGGTGATCGGCAAGATCCGCGACTCGAAGGACGTGAACTTCGGCTACAACGCCGGCACGGACAAGTACGAGGACCTGGTGAAAGCCGGCGTGATCGACCCAACCAAGGTGACGCGGACGGCACTGCAGAATGCAGCGTCGATTGCAGGCCTGCTGTTGACCACTGAAGCCATGATCTCGGAGATTCCAGAGAAGAAGGAAGCTCCTGCAGGCGGCGGTCACGGCGGCGGCATGGAAGGCATGTACTAAGTCCTACAGTCCGCGAAATGATCCTGACAGCATAAGTGCAAGAACAAGGCCCCTTTACGGGGCCTTGTTTCTTACAGCGAACTAGTTTGACATTTGGTAATAAACTAATGTATTTTAGTTTTACCATATAGGGGCGCTGGTGAGAATTGTATTCGTATGTGCTACCTGTAGCTTGCATTAGGCAGTTTCAAGCGCACTAACGTTGAACCACACGTCGAGTGTGACCGACACCATTCCTTGTGTTTCGCCTGCTTCCGCTACGAATTGAATTGCCTTCGAACAGCACCCTAGCTTCTACAAGCCGACATAGCTGAGGGGAGAAATCGATGAAGACTGTAGACCAACCTCGAAATCCTAGTACTACCGCAGGCGTTAAGACTGTCGCTGACGCTGTATGGGTCGCAACTGCCGCGCTCCACCATCGCCATCCAGAAGCGGCAGGATTTTCGCCTGGGGCAATCCTCGAAGAGGTCTTTGCTTCTAGGCTCACGGACAAGGATGAGAGAACTGTATATCAACACATCATTCAGCATCTTTTGGCAAATAGGCCGAAGAACCCAAACGTTCGCAAAATGTTGACGGAGCTTGAGGATGGGTTGCGCAGGCTCTACGTGGCTGGAGATCCAGTTCATCCATCGAAGAAGGATGGCCAGTCAACACCGAAGCCTGATGATCTTCCACAGGATCTGCGCCACTGGCTCACGTGGTACGAGAGCTGGAGCCGAACGCGTTCCCGCAGAAGAGAATCCGCGCCGACTATTGACCCGCTTCTCGCACTCGCGGGCACATGGACCTTTGGCGATGGTGATGCGTTTGTCCGAGAGATGCGAGAAGGGTGGGAGTAGCTCGATGACCCAGACCCATTTCTTCTGGGACACGAATCTCTTCATCTACCAGTGGGACAACAACTCCCCCTTCCAGCCGTCGGTGCAAGTACTTCGCCGAAAGATGGTTGCAGCAGGAATCGGTCTCGTCACTTCCTCTATGACGCTCGGCGAAGTGATGACTGGTCCGCGCAGAAATGACAAGGAAGTGATCGCTCAGCAATACAGATCTGCAATTGCACATGCTGCGACCATCGTGCCGTTTGACGACCGAGCTGCCGATCTCTACGCAAGTGTTCGCGCCCAGACCCGAGTTAAACAACCCGACGGTATTCAACTGGCATGTGCGGCAGCTCATGGTGTGGAACTTTTCATCACCAACGACGATAAACTCTGGAAGCTGCGTGTTCCCGGCGTTCATTTCATTGTTTCAATTGATACAGCTTTATCACTGATTCCGTAACAACGCCGCCTACTCCGTGTTTCCGGGGCGGACCTTACTGGGGGCGAGGAGTTTTGCTTTGGGGGCGGTGAACTTGATTCGGACCAGGTCGCGCGAGGGATTGTTGCCGGCGGGGGCGAGGAAGGTAGCAATGTAGGTCTCGTTGATAGCGGCCTGAAAGTTACGCAGGAAGGGCGCGGTGGACACGGGGTTTCCTACCCCCTCCCAGTAGTTGACGCCACCTGTGGCCTGGGTGATCTGGCTGAGGTAGTTCTGGCCGCTGTTATCCGCCATGCCACCGATCATGCCCGCATCGGCGAAGTAGATGGAGTAAATGGCTACACCGGCACGCTGTGCCTCTTCGATGGCGTTATCGACGTACGGGCTACCTTGGTTCATGGGACTGGTGCTGCCGTTGTAGGGATCGACACCGTTGGTGATGGTCAGGATGAAGCGCGCCTTATGTTGCGAGTTGGCGAATCCGGGCCAATTTTTAATGAAGTCGGTGATGCAGATATATGGGCTGGCACTCATTCCGGGCATGCCATCTGGAAGATGAAGTGTTGCAGCGGCGCGCTCGTGGTCAATGGTGAAGCTCTGTGCAGTTACGACATGGCCGTATTGCATGTATCCAACCATTATCTCGACACCGGGCGAGAGGGTACGCACGAAGTTGCGCAGATTGTCGAGTTCACGGCCGACGCTCTCGCGCAGTCCGTCGTCGATGAGCAACGCGACCTGTGCGTTGGCGGGCTGCACCTGCTGCCACGCGGTGAGCTGCTCCTTCTGGTCGTTGACCGCGACGGTTAGAACGGCTGAGGCCGGCGGCGCGGACTTGGCATCGACGTTCACCAATACCTGCGTGGGGACAGGGCCTTCCACCTGAGCATGAGCCGAGTAGCTAGTCGTAAGGGCGAAAGTGAGGAATAGAGCGGAGGTAAGCGGTCTAATCATAGCGTTAGATTAGACCCAGACTCACTCCAAACAGTTGCTTTCTTGATTAGCAATTTCGGATGTGAACTGTTCCAGTTTGCCTTGATTGCTAAGCAATCAAGGCAAACTAGGATACAAAAGGGCGCTCTTCGGCACGGCTGAAGCCGTGCCCTGCCTATCAGACTGATTTAACTGGATCAGTCCCCGCCGATTCGGACCTTGAAGCCTGCGCGGATGGTGAAGGGCAGGCCAGGATAACCGATGGGCCCAATATGCTGCTGGCTGAGCAGGTTATCCAGTTCGGTGAAGGCAGTAATGCGCGGCTTGATGACGTAGGTCAGATTCGCGTCCAGCTTGACGAAGCCGAAATCGAGATTGCGGTTTGGCAGGACGAGCGAGTTACTCAAGTTCGAATCGAAACCATCCAGATAAGTTGAGTCGTCGGAGCGGCTGGCCAACGAACCGGTAAAGGCCGCGCCGAACCTCGCACCCTCATACTGCAGGGCGAAGAATCCAGTATGGGGAGGGCGGCGGAAGGGGCGTGCGCCGATAAGCGGGCCTTCCGCGCCAATAGCTATGCCGGGCAGGTTGGGATTGTTGTTGTATGTACCGTTGAAGTAGGCGTCGCTGGAGAAAGACTGGGTAACCACGGCATCGAGGTAAGTGTAGCCGCCATGTATTGTGAGGCGAGGGTACGGGCGATATAGTAACTCCGTCTCGATGCCCTGGGCGCGGAAGGCGAGCGAGTTAAGGTAGGGCTGGTAAGTATTTTGAGCAACGCTGGGCGAGTAGCCGAAGAAGTGTTCGAGAGCTCCTGCGTCAACGCCCTCAAGCTGGTGGTTAAAGGAGTTGTGGAAGTAGCCGAGTTTGAGGACCAGCTTTTCTCCGCGGATATTCTGATTGACTCCGATATCGTATGTTCGGGATCGCTGCGGGCCGGCCGGAGTGACATGATATTTGGCAATATCGGCGGTATCGCCAGCCTGTTGCAACTGGGTGTAGAGGCTGGCAAATTGAAGGCCGAGCGATGGCTCCTGCACTCCGGTGGCGACGTTGACGCGCAACAGCGTGCCGCGGAACCACCTTGCGCCGGGATAAACCGGTACGTAGGAGAGGCCAAGCCGTGGCGCACCGGTGATGCCGTAGAGATGGTTCTTTTCAATTCCACCACCGGCGGAGTAGAAGACTCGGCTTTTTATTTCGCCCTGAAGTTGGAGGGTGTAATCGAAGTTAGTTCGCTGTGTCTGCTCCGATACTCCGAAAGGGCCGAATGAGACATAGCTACCACGCTCGTTCCCATAACGGAAGCCGAAGAGAGCAGTGAGATAGCGACCGAAGCTGTAATCGGACTGATAGGTGAACTCATCGCGATTGGAGGACATATCATCGCTAGGGATAAAGAAGGATGCCTGACCTGTGGCGGTGTATCCGTTGGCGCCGCGGATGGTGACGACATTGCCGAAGTACTCGGTAAAGCAGTCCGACGTTGGAGCGCTACAGGGCACACTGCCGAAGTTATAGGTAATTGGTGTACCGACGTTGGTGAATTGCCGCTCCTGCTCGCGCTTGCGAGCGATGCCGTAGCGGACGAGGTTGTGCCATCCATCTTCCAAGCGAGTCTGCAGCGTGAACCCGGAGTAGATGTCCTGATCAGCCTGCTTGCCATCGGCGGAGATGGCGTAAAAATCGTGCGCACTGGGTAGGCCATTCGCCGAGTCCGCATCTCGCAGGGTGAAGCGCAGTTGCGTATTGGCGGTGACGTTGTAACCGAGATTGGCCACAGATGTAGCTGAGTGGTACTGGTTGCGGGGCAGCGCATTTGATGTGTCGAAGCGCGTGAATGCGGTGTAGTAGTCGAGCTTCTGGCGAGCTCCGCTGAGGGAGAGCTCGTTGCGGTAGGAGTGAAAGTTGCCTGCATCGCCAGAGTAGTTGATGACCGGCTTGGTGGCGTTGCCGCGCGGTGTTTCGAGATTGACCACGGAGGCTTCGGCATCGGTGCCGAAGAGCGCGGAGTTGGGACCGCGATAGAGTTCCAGACCGGCGAGTCCGGTGGTAGAGACGGTGCCGAAATCGAAGGTTCCACCTACATCGCCGGCGGAGATGCCGTCCAGAAGCACCTGGTTGGCTGTGGAGTTACCGCCGCGGACAAAGAGTGAGGTAACGCCACCATATTGGCCAGTCTGGACAACGGCGACACCGGGCGACTGGCGCAACGCATCCACCACGCCGACTGACATCGCTAGGTCGCTCGCAGGAATGAGTGTCACCGCCGAGCTAGATTGCTGGACTGGTGTGGGGAGTCCTGTGGCAGTTACCGTAATTTCTTCATGCAGAGAAGCAGCCTCCAGCACTATGTTCTGGATGATCTGGTCGGTTGAGCCGCCATAAAAATTCTGGCCTATGCCGGGATAGAACGCCGCAGCGGAGGTGAGTAGAACGAAGCGGCCAGACAGAGTGGAGCGAATCTCATAAGCTCCATCGACCCCAGCGATGGCAATGGCAACAGGTCGTGGGCCCTGAATAAGCTGGACGCGTGCTCCGGAAAGAGGGCGTCCAAGCGCGTCGGTGACTATGCCATGTACTACCACTGCGTTGGCAGGCCGGGTGGGGAGAAGAAAAAGTGATGGGAGCAAGAGAAATGCGGCGAACGCAGAAGACGCTCGCAAGACGAGGCGGGCCATATAGCGGCCGGATACGATGTACATGTCGGAACTCCTACACTCCCCCCCGGGAGCGCGGTTGGATGTACGCGGCGAAACCGGTCTCCTGACTTACGCGGGTTCATGCCGGTCAAAGACTGGACACTTCCCTTCCCGTTGCCTGGCGGCTTCAGTGGGAGGTGTCTGGCCGGCATTCACGCCTCTCGATGCGGCTGAGGGGCGTGCGCGATCACAGTTGCGGGGCAGTGGCGGAGTTTCACCGCGCTTCCCGAACATTTCGTTGCGGGCAATGGTTGAGGTTGCACGGCTGGCAGAGTACAAAACCAGCCGCAGGATTTGTTAGAGAACTTCGTCTAGGCGGGCTCGTCCATCTTGTGTAGCTCTTTGCCGGGCTTGAAGCGGACTGCTTTTCCGGGCGAGATACTGACCTCTGCGCCAGTTCTGGGGTTTCGACCGATGCCTGTTTTGCGCGGTTTGACGGTGAATACGCCGAAGCCACGGAGTTCGATGCGTTCGCCGGCAATCAAGGTCTGCTTCATGCTACCGAAGATGGTGTCGACCGCGCGCTCCGCCTTCGTTCTGGGAAGTCCGGTACGCTCGACGACCCTCTGGATCAGGTCTTGTTTAATCAACTTGGGCCGCCTCTCTCTGACGCAAATTGCAGACATAGGGGCAATTAAGGACCGCCTTGTGCTGCTAAGTGTGATGGTAGGAACTAACCTCCGGATTGTCAACGAGCGAATGCTGCCGTAAGATTTGGCTATCCAAAATGATGCGGACCGATCCCTCTTCCCACAATGTTTTCCATTGCCCAGGGAGAAAACAGGAGGAGAGGCCCGCCGAGAGGCAATACGACAGAGATGGCCATCAAGAGCGACCGCTGGATACGCAAGCAGGCATTGGAACACAAGATGATTGAGCCGTTCAGCGAGAAGCAGGTGAGCGCCGGCGTCATCAGCTACGGACTTTCCTCCTACGGGTACGATCTACGGGTCAGTGACGAGTTCAAAATCTTCACCAACGTGAACTCAGCGATCATCGACCCCAAAGCATTCGACGAGCGGTCATTCGTCAGCGTGCAGGCGTCAAGCGTCATAGTCCCACCCAACTCGTTCGCACTGGCGCGATCGATCGAGTACTTCAGGATTCCACGCGATGTACTAACGATCTGCGTCGGCAAGTCCACCTATGCGCGCTGCGGAATTATTGTGAATGTGACGCCGTTCGAGCCGGAGTGGGAGGGTTTTGTGACGCTCGAGATATCCAACACCACGCCACTTCCCGCGCGTATCTACGCCAACGAGGGCCTGTGCCAGATTCTGTTCTTCCAGTCCGACGAGGTGTGTGAGATCAGTTACGCGGACCGCAAGGGGAAGTATCAAAATCAGCAAGGCATCGTCCTGCCCAAGTTATAGATTTCTGCAGCCGGAGTGCCTGGTTGAAGAATGGTGCCGGACATCCGTAGGAACCGCAAGGGAACCCAGTGCGCAACGAGGCCAAGCAGAGAGATGAGGCTTGAGTGCGATGGAGAAAGCAATAGCAAAGCGCATAGACCGTATTGGCGTTGTGGCCACGGATCCATTGCGCGTGCTCGGCCTGCAGACCATTCTGCCTAAATTTGAAGTTATCCATCTGACAGCGCCGGGAGCACTGGACGATGTCAAACTCTCTCTGGTACTGGTCGACGCGGAATGCACCAGCCATCTGTTCGAGCTGATTGCAACGTTCCGCCACATACGTCCACAGTTGAAGCTGATCGTGCTGGGCACGGACACCGGTCCGGAGTATATCCAGCGCATCATCGGTAGCGGCGCGAAGGGATACCTAACCTTGTCAACCAACGAATCTGAGCTATCGATGGCTATTGAGATCGTGCGCGACGGCTCAGTATGGGCGCCTCGCAGAGTACTCTCGCGCCTGCTGGATCGGCAAACAGGCATCAACAGTTCTACCAGCGCGTCGCCCAAATTCACCCCGCGGGAACTTCAGGTACTTGAATTGCTGCGTGCCGGACGATCCAATCGCGAGATCGGACGCGCACTGACCATCGATGAAAGTACCGTCAAGGCACACATCGGACGACTGCTGCGCAAAGTAGGTGTCAATAACCGGATCGCGCTAACTGTCCATCCATCCACCCAATTCGTATAGAGATTGGGGAGAACAGGGAGCCTGTCTAGACTTTGGACACAAAGCTTTTGATTGGAATAATTTACGCCGTTTTACGTCGATCAGGGGACGTGTAATCATGTGGGGTAAAGTTATCAACTAGTACACAAAATGAGTACGAAAGTCTCTAGACCTTCGTACCGTTGTTTAGCCATCACAAATAGCCCATGATGAAGAAGCAACACAGACCTGGGAGAGGGGCTACAAGGTTGTGCAGCGTAAGCTGCTGGCGCTTGCAGCCCCCTTTTTTTACTACATAACCTTTAGTTGCCTTCTCTGCCATGCACTTCGCACATGCCTACAAGCCTGTGCACGGGCAGACTTGATAGGCCTCTATGCTGCTCAGCCCTGCACTGTATTCTCCATTTCTGTTCCTGGCATGCAACTTTCCGAACGCATCCCTGCATCGTACGAGTTGATGCAGCGTGAGTGGTTGCGTTCTAATCGTGATTAGAGCGCACGCTATGGCAGTTATGTATATGTAATCTGCAACGTAGACAGTGAAGGAGTAACAACCTATGAAAAAAATTTCCGGTATTCTATGTGGCTTGACATTAGTCGCCACCACCACACTCGCAGCCGTTGGACAGGATCATGCAAAGCTCGATGATCGTCTTATCAGCGCACAAACCGTGCTGCAGGAAGTGATGGCCACGCCCGATAAGGGAATACCGCAGAGCATTCTTGCGGGTGCTGCATGTGTTGTTGTGGTTCCCAGCTACAAAAAAGGCGCATTCGTTATTGGAGCGCAGTATGGCCAGGGCGTTGCGACCTGCCGTACACCCAATGGATGGAGTGCCCCGGTGTTTGTACAACTGACCGGTGGCAGCTTTGGATGGCAGATTGGCGGCCAGTCGACCGACCTGGTGCTGGTGGCGATGAACCAGCACGGACTACAGGACATGCTGAAGAGCAAGTTCAAACTGGGCGCGGATGCAGCAGCTTCAGCCGGGCCTGTGGGTCGTAATGCACAAGCCTCTACGGACGCGAGCATGCGCGCTGAGTTTTTGACGTACTCGCGCAGTCACGGACTCTTTGCAGGTCTTGATCTGGACGGCACGGTGCTCTCGCAGAACGCCGACGACACCCGCACCGAATACGGGGCCGACGTACCATTCGAAGTGGTACTGCATGGAAACAAGACGGTTCCTGAGAACGCGACTGCCTTCGTCCGTACAGTAGCCCGCTATTTTGTTGTCTCCAAGAACAATCAATAACACGGATCGAGAAACATAAGCGCCATCGCGTCGCAGGAGAGCGGGACGCCGTAACGCCTAGAAGACCAAGGCCGTCAACAGAAAGACTCTGTTGGCGGCTTCGCTTCGAGTAGTCCGTGGATAGTTTGTGGAGCACATCTTGGCGGAAGATGCTGCACAAATGCGCAAGATGGTTGTAATCCTGCCCAAACTGCTAGCGTCTATTCAGCAGGGGGATCCCACAATACGATCCAGGACCAACCTACGGTCCAGACCCGATAGACTGGAACCTTGAAGCGCGAAGCCCAATCCAGTGACCAGACGGCGAACCGTCCAAGCCTTCACCAGGTCTTGGAATTTGTTGTTGTGTGGCTTTTTATTCATATGCTGCGCGCACTGCCGCGACGCATGGCTCGTTGTTGCGGAGCAACCCTCGCAGCGGTAGCGTTTCTTTTACACAGACGGCTTAGGGAGGTGGGCAGACGCAACCTGGAGATGGCCTTCCCTTCCCTGCCAAAACCCGAGCGGGAAGTCATTCTGCGCAGAGAATATCGTCACCTGGGCTGGCTGCTGGCCGAGTTCTGCCAGATGTCCAACTACACGCATGAATACGCCAGCCATTTCATCCGCTATGAGGGGCTGGAGCACTATCAAGCCGCCCGGGAACGTGGCAAGGGTGTGCTGGTGCTTACCGGTCATCTGGGCGCGTGGGAGCTTTCCAGTTTCTATCACTCGCTTGCCGGCTACCCAATGGGCATGGTGATCCGCCGACTGGACAACCCTCTTGTGGATTCACTGGTGAATACGATTCGCTGCCAACATGGCAACCGTGTTCTGCACAAGGACGACTTCGCCCGAGGGTTGATTGCAGCAATGCGCGCGGGAGAGACTGTCGGTATTTTGATGGACACCAACATGACTCCTCCACAGGGCCTATTTGTCCCCTTCTTCGGGATCGAGGCCTGTACTGCATCTGGTCTGGCGCGGGTTGCGGTAAAGACCGGTGCCACGGTGTTGCCGGGCTTCCTGTTATGGGAAGAGTCGGAACGCCAGTATGTCCTGCACTTCGGCCCGGAGCTGGCGCTTGCATCGACTGGCAATTCTGAGGCCGATGCCGCGACCAACACAGCCCTGTTTACTGCTGAGATCGAGGGGACCATTCGCCGCTACCCCAGCCAATGGCTGTGGATGCACCGTCGCTGGAAGACCCGCCCCGCCGGGGAACCACCGCTCTACTGAGAAGGATCTGTGCCTGTGAACAGAACAAGTTCGACAGGGTAGATGCCTGCGATTGAAAGGGCCCGGCATAGAATCGAAGGTGGGTCTTACAGAGCGTTCGCGGCATAGGGGAGTGGAATGAGGAGCTTCAAAGCGGTCACGCAGGGCAATCCGATCATGTTTTATGAGTACGTTGCCAAGTGCCTGGTGGGTGTGACCATTGGATATGTTCTGATGCAGACCTTTCCAAGGCAAAACGGACAGTATTACTGGCTGCTGATCTCTATTCTTCTCTCGATTACGCACGATAACAACAGCAAGGTGGCTGTGGATAGAATGCGGGGTAACATCGTCGGTTCGGCGGTTGGCTTGGTTATGTATTTAGTGCATAGTCCGCCGAACCTGATGACCATCTGTCTTGGGGTGATCGCGACGATCCTTCTCTGCTTCCATCTGGATTTGGTCGCGGTCTGTCGCACCGCTCTGGTGGGTTTCATCATTGTGATGATCTACGAGGAGACGCACAGCAGTTGGACGGGCGCGATTTACAGGATGGTGGGCGTAGTTCTAGGCTGCCTGATCGGGCTGGCCATCAACTATATTTTTCGCAAGATCACTATGCCGCTGTTTCAGACTCTGGACGCCCCGGAGGAAGAGGCAGCAGACAATGGCGGCGAGTAGTTTGAGGCAAACCGATGCGAAGACCGTTGGCTTCGACATGAAAACTGGCATCTCACTTGGGAGCGGCTCTTAATGCTGCCACCCGGAGAATTCCATGTCCTTTGCCCTATACGCAGCCGGTTATCTCGTTCTGATCGTTGGTGTGGCATATCTCGCACACCTGATGCACATCCCGCAGAATTACATCATCGCACTGACCATTATTCTTTTCGGTGTCGGCATCGTGAGCGGTGTCCAGAAGACACGCAACCGGGACCCGAATTAAGCTGGACGAGGCGGTGGAACTCTGTGTGTTGACGGATAAAGAGCAATTGACTGCAATGGGTCGCTGAGGTGATACTCAAGAACCGGTCTCATCAACCATCCACATATCGATGTGGAATTCTGGTATCTGCATATTTGACGGGTCTGCTTTGTATAGCGCACCCGATTACAGGAAGAGACCGGTTGCAAGCGCGAGGTGCTGCATGAGCGAACTAACGACTACCGTAGGCACAATCCTGAAGCAGAAGACAGGCGGGATCCTATCAGTCACGCCGGATGAATCTGTGTATCACGCCATTGAGGTAATGGCAGAAAAGGGCGTAGGTGCGTTGCTGGTGATGCTGGGCGATGAGTTGGTAGGAATTGTCAGCGAACGCGATTACGCACGCAAGGTGGTACTGAAGGGGCATACATCGAAGGAGATGCAGGTTTCGGAAATAATGACCAGCCCGGTGATCTCTGTCACGCGTAAGCATACCGTGGGCGAGTGCCTACGTATCATCACGGACAGCCATATCCGTCACTTGCCGGTGGTGGAAGCGAGCATGGTGGTGGGCGTACTATCCATCGGCGACCTGGTTAACTGGGTGATCACGGAGCAGCAGGAGACGATTCGCCACCTACACGCATATATCTCGGGAGCTGCAGGCTAAGTACGGCGATTTTATTTGTTCGATGGATACTTTACGGCTCGTCGTCACTGGAGTCGTTCTCCTCTACCAGCGAGGCTGCACCGACAACATCATAGTTGGTTGCTTCACCTCCGGTGGGCTGAAGTGTGACACGCATAGGTTCGCGCTGCCACACAGCCTGCTTGCAGACAGGAGTGGCGGGGGTGGCTTGCGGCCACTTGCCAATCTGTTGCTGAACAACTGCGCGGCGCGCCCCAAGCTGCGCAACAATTACGAATAGTCCACCTTTAATGGTCTCGGCGGTACCGCAATATGCGGCGTAATCGCGAAACCAGATGGCATCTGAGACCTCTGCGTCGAAGTCCGGCAGGTGGAGCGCGGTGATGTGTCCGGTGCTGCGATCGACGAGCACCCAGGGGCCGGGCTGTCAGCTCCAGCGCGGGGGCTCACCGGGTAGCGCGTCGTTGAGGCGGAGGGCTCGACGGATGGTGAAGCTGCGGTCGGTGACGTCGTGGGCGTCGCCGGTGGTCCACTCCTTCTGGTGACCGTCGAGGGTAAGTGCGCGAATCTTGAGCACAACTGGCTCAGTTGGTTTGCCTGATACGGAGGCGGCCTCGGGTGGCACAAATGGCACTTTGCGCACAGTTCCCAGGACCACGACATGGACCTTGGCAGGGGCAGCGAGGGTGATGAATTGCGAGAGCGGCAGGACGCCGAGAAGCAAAAAGCCAAGTGTCCACCCACGCAGACGCACAACAGCGAAGCGAAAGATCTGCATGCGCGGCAGACTAGCGCGTATGGAGAACGGAAGCAAGGGGAGATTTCAAAATGTACTGATTGCGTGAAAAAATGAAGACAACCTTAATATCCATCGAGGCATCTGATCGACCACGCTGAGGATTGGGCAAAGGGGCTTGCCGCCGAAATATTAATGCAGCGGATTCACCGGTGAGATTTACCGAGTCACGGAGTTTCTGTGTAGTGCTGCGGAGTAGTATCGTTGTGAGAGGATGTTTGCGGCCAGCAACGGCGTTGCGGCTGACGTTGACCGGCATTAGACCGGCGAATCAGAGCAACCAACCGCACCAACTATTCAGGCAATCATGAAAGGAAATATGCAACCTATGTGGAAACCGAACCAGACAGGACCGCTCCCGCCTACCCCCCCTGAGCCCACGCGACCGACGGTTCCGGCACCGACCATTTTTGAAACCAGCGTAGCAAGACCGGCGACAGTTCCTGTTGCCAGCCCGGCTGTTATAACCGGGGAACAGGCCACCATCGGAAAGTCGCTGGTCGTAAAGGGTGAGGTCTCCGGATCCGAGTCGCTGTACATTGACGGCAAGGTGGAAGGCACGATCAACCTACCAGGAAACCGCGTCACGGTAGGCCGCAATGGACAGGTGGCGGCCAACATTCTGGCACGGGAGGTGGTAGTACTGGGCAAAGTACGAGGCAATGTGACAGCCAGCGACCGCGTTGACATTCGCAGTGAAGGCTCACTGACCGGAGACGTGGCTGCCGCGCGTATTTCGATTGAGGACGGCGCGTACTTCAAAGGCGGGATTGACATCCGGAAGCCGAACGAGGTGAAGAACGGTCATCCACCAGCGGCCGTTGCCGCAGAGCCTACCCCCGTTACTCCGAGCACACCATTGCCACAAGGATAGAGTGGCGGCGCACGACGAAGAGTCATGTGGCCCTGGCGATTTGCTGGGGCCACATTGCATTACGGAATGAGCAGTATTTTGCCGGTGGTCTTGCGGGATTCCAGGTCGCGGTGTGCCTGGGCTGCTTCGGCCAGCGGATAGTTATGTTCCAGACGGAGCTTGAGGGTACCTTCGGCGACCCAACGCAAGACATCGCCAGCGCGTATCACCAGCTCTTCTCGGGTAGCGATATAGTCCTTGAGCGTGGGACGTGTGATGAAGAGTGAACCGCGCGCGGAGAGCTGGATGAGGTCGAAGGGTGGGACTGCGCCGCTAGATCCTCCGTAGAGGACGAGTATGCCACGCGGACTCAGGCATGCGAGGCTGCCGTCAAAGGTAGTTTTTCCGACGGAGTCATAGACCACAGAAACGCCCGCGCCGTTGGTAAACTCGCGGACCTTGGCGGTGAAGTCTACATGGTTGTATAAGATCGTCTCTTCGGCCCCTGCTGCATGCGCCAGCGCAGCCTTCTCTTCAGTTGATACCGTAGCGAAGACGCGTGCACCAAGGCTCTTGGTCATCTGAATGAGTAGCAGTCCAACACCGCCAGCGCCAGCGTGGATGAGTACAGCATCGCCCATTTGAATAGGGTAGGTAGAGTAAGCAAGATAGTGGGCTGTCATGCCTTGCAGCATGGCGGCCGCGGCCTGTTGCGTGGTAATGCCGTTTGGAATGGCGATCATGCGGGCCACGGGTGCAACTGCGAACTGAGCGTAGGTACCGGGGATGCCGCACCAGGCAACGCGGTCGCCAACCTTGAAGGCGGTGACACCGGGGCCGAGAGCGGCAACGATACCTGCCGCCTCCTGTCCTGGAATAAACGGTAGCGACGATGGGTATCGCCCCTCGCGCAGGTAAATATCGATAAAGTTGACGCCACAGGCCTCGATTTGGACAAGTGCTTCTCCTGGGCCCGGCGTTGGGGTGGGGAGCTCGCGGAGCATAAGCACTTCAGCTCCTCCGGTCTGGGTGATCTCGATCGCTCGCATAGTGCTTCGATGCTATCGCGGGCGGAGCGATACGGGAAGAGGGGCGCGATTCTCACCGATTTTGCGGATTGGAGCGACATTATGTGCGATCCGTACTAGTTTCTGAGACAATAGACAGCGCATGCAATCCGACAATTTAATTTCGCTCAAAGACGATATGGTAGCGTTCATCGCCGGCCATGGTTTGCGCCGCTTTAGCGGCTATGTCACAGACGAAGTACCTACCGTAATCTTTGAAGACGAGGAGCCGGACTCGTGGAAGGATTTTGTAGAGCACGCTAAGGCCAGCGGGGTCAGCTTTATCACCATGAGCGATGTGACGCTGGAGAAGTCTGACGTCGCAATCTTGCTGGAACAACTACGCGACCAGACCTATCCCGATTCCGACGCGATTGAGATTGAAGAAGCCGAATGCCTGGTGAAGCATGTGGGCAAGATCGGCTACCTACAGTTAGGGTTTGCGCACCAAGGCGTAATGTTCCTGTTTGAGACCTCGACCGAGTGGTACGAGCAGTTCCAGGAACTGATCGAGACGGTAACAGACCTGGGTGGCATCGTGGTGGACGACCACGATCACGATGAGGACTAGCGCAGGTGCCGTGGATGTTGCAGGATCAGGACCAGCCTTCGGAGCAAAATCACCCTGTCTAGCTATGCCGCCCATTTGGTTGCTGAGATCCACAGCCCGACCCACGGACAATAAGGCCACCGATGTCCTGGCTGAGCAACTGAAATGCCCGCGAGCAATTTCACAGATTCTGATTTTGCGAGGCATCGACACGCCAGCGTCAACAGAGGCATATCTCAATCCCAAACTTGAAGCTCTGCTCGACGATTCGGCGAACGATCCGACGCAGATGCTGGGCATGGACACAGCCGTCGAGCGAATCCTGCGTGCAATCCGCAACGCCGAGCCGATCCTAATCTATGGCGACTACGACGTAGACGGCACAACTGCAACCGTGCTGCTGAAGACAACCATCGAGCGCATTGGACTGGCGTTAGAACCACAATGCCCGGCGCAGGTGAGCTATCACCTACCGCATCGCATCCGCGAGGGTTACGGGATGCAGAACGCCATCCTCGGCGAGGCGGCGGAGGCCGGCGTACGCCTGGTGATCAGCGTGGACAACGGGATTCGCGCCATGGCAGAGGCGGTGGAAGCGCGGGACCTTGGGCTGGACCTGATTGTCACGGACCATCATCTGCCCGACGACGCAGCGATTCCAGATGCATACGCCGTGATCAATCCAGCACAGCCCGGCTGTCCCTATCCCAACAAAAACCTTTGTGGAGCGGCGGTTGCATTCAAGTTGGCGCAGTCACTACTGGCTGCGGCGGCGCCGTTCACGGTGGATGCCGATGCCTTCCGCGCGCGCACTCGCGGAGTGCTGTTGCCCTCGTTCCTGAAGCTGGTGGCCATTGCTACGGTCGCAGACTCCGTACCTTTGACGGATGAAAATCGTATGATCGCGTCTTTGGGGCTGTCGGAACTTGCCAATCCGGTGCAACCCGGCCTGCGCGCGCTGATGCAGTTGGCAAAGATTCCGCTGGAGCGAGCACCCACGGCGGGCGAGGTCGGCTTCCGTCTGGCGCCGCGCATCAACGCCGCGGGCCGCATGGACATTGCGGATGACGTGGTTGAACTGCTGCTGACCCGCGACGCCGCCCGAGCGCACGAACTGGCCCAGAAATTAGACCGCCTGAATCAGGAACGCCGCGCCTCCGAGGCACACGCGCTGGACGCCATTGATCACGAGCTTCTTACGATGGTCGACGCCGATGGCGCGTACCCGCCCGAGTGCCTGGTCCTCGACAACCCCGAGTGGCATCGCGGCGTGCTGGGCATTCTGGCCTCGCGTGTGGTGGAGCGCACGGGACGCCCCGCGCTCATAGTGACGCACGCCGAGGGCAGCGCACATGGTTCCGGCCGCTCTGTACCCGGCTTCCACTTGCTAGACGCTCTAACCGCCGTCAATGCAGAGGATCCAACTGAGCCGCTTTTTCAACGTTTCGGAGGCCATGCTCACGCGGTCGGCTTTTCGCTGCCATCTATCCGACTCCCCTTGTTGCGCGCGCGTATGAAGGCTTACGCGTCTACGCAACTCACTCCGTCGCTTCTGACTCAGCAACTGGAATACGATGCGGAGCTCTCGCTGTCTGAGATTACGCCTGATTTGCTGACCTGGATCGCACGCCTCGCGCCTTTTGGAATTGGCAACCCTGAACCGGTCTTCTTGTCACGAAACGTAACCCTGGCTTCGACCGTTCGCCTGATTCAGGAGAAGCATGTAGCACTGCAATTGATGCAGGACGACCCAGGGCAACCGGTAGCCGGGGGCAGCCAGCGCGCGGCAAGCAATCCGCAGGCAATCATCCCTGCCCTGGGCTGGAGCCGCGAAGCGGTAGGCTGGCCAGCGCGCTGCAAACAGTTGGGGCTCATCAAGGGTACTGTGGTTGACGTTCTCTATCGACTGCGACACAACGCCGGCCCATTCGCTAGCCGGCAGTTCAACGGCATCGAACTCGAACTGCACGGTCTACGACTCTCCATTACACCGGTGTAGTTGGATAAATACGGCCCAAATCACAGCATTTTGCCGCTGGATCCTCCGCTGACTGTTTAGAATCAATAGTTCCTAACTCGATCAGAAGTATTATGCTCGTCCGACACGGCAAAACGTCTTATATACTGACACTTGAAGACATGTCCTCTACTCGCAAACCAAATCGAACAGCACAGTTTATCCTCTGGGCGACTGCCTTCGTGGTCCTCCTACTGGCGTTGTATGCAGTTCGCAGACTTACACGAGAGCGAGTCAGCGTTCTGGCCGCACAGGTTAGCTATCAGGATCTAATCAAGTCCTCTTCAACCAACGGAAAAGTGGAGCCGACAAACGACTTCGAGGCCCATGCGCAGTTAGCCGGCCAGGTACAGGAGATATACGTCAACGTGGGCGACAAGGTTCGTGCGGGCCAGTTGTTGCTGAAGATGGATGACGCGGACGCACTAGCCCGCCTTGCCTCGGCGAACTCCGCCTTACGCGCGGCTGAACTGGCCGCCAGCGACATCGAACACGGTGGGACTCAGGACGAACGTAACACATTCGCCGCCGATGAAAGCCGCGCCAAGTGGCAGCGGGATCAGGATGCTGCCGCATTGGCCACGCTGCAACAACTTCAAGTAAAGGGAGCCGCCTCGCCGGCCGAAATCGACGCTGCCAATGCCCGACTCCATTTGGACGACAACACGCTGCACAGCATCGAGCAGCACAGCACGCAGCGCTATGGCGAGGCCGATCGCGCCCGTGCCCAGGCAGCGTTAGCCGACGCACGCGCAGCCGTTGCCGCAGCCGAACGCGCCTATGCCAGTGTCGACATTCGCAGCAAGATTTCTGGCACTGTTTACTACCTCCCAATCTCTGAATACGATTACGTCAGCCTCGACAATAACGATCTGGTCTACGTTGCGGACCTGAAACATCTGCACATCACGGCCTACTTCGACGAGCCGGAGATTGGTAATCTTGCCGCGGGACAGCCAGTCAGCATTACCTGGGAGGCCAAACCCGGGGTCACCTGGCACGGCCATATCACGCAGGCTCCCACCACTGTCATCAGCTACGGAACACGCAATGTGGGCGAGTGCTTCATCGACGTGGACGATGCTGACGGCGTGTTGCAACCCAACGCAAATGTAATTGTCACAGTTACCACGGCGCAGCATTCGCATGTACTCAGTGTTCCTCGTGAGGCTCTGCATGACGAGGGTTTACAACCGTATGTCTTTCGAATTATCAACAACAAACTTAAACGAACTCTGGTTCAGCTAGGGTCACCTGCAAGACCGGCTATCGTCAATCTCACCCAAGCCGAAATTACAGGCGGCATTGCCGAAGGCGACACAGTTGCACTCAACGCAACGAGCAATCGCGAGTTGAGCGACGGACTTGAAGTCACGACCATTTATAAATGAGCATGAACGCACACTCCTCTTCGATGCTTTCGTTCAAGCTCTGCCAATATCGCTTTTTTGCGCCTGTAACCTGCGCCCTCGCGATCTGCATTAGTTTCACGGTAACGTCCGCGGCCAATGCGCAGATATCTCTGAGCACTGCGGTGGATATGGCCCTGCGAAGCAATCCTCGCGTGCAAGGAGCACAGGACGATGTTGCGAAGGCGCACAACGAACTCTCCCAGGCACTCGACGCATACGTCCCCTCCATCAACGCAGGTGCAGGAATAGGCCAATCGTATGGATACAGCCCGTATCCACCAACACTTTTCACATTAACGGGAGGATCCCTGGTCTTCAGTGCATCGCAGAGATCCTACATCCGCTCGAGCCGTGCAGGGGTGGACGCCGCACAACTTGCGCTGGATGACATTCGTGCTGCAGTCGCGGAGGATACCGCCCTTGCCTTTGCCTCACTGGATTATGACCAACAACGTGAGAAGGTCGTCAGTCAGCAGGCTGAATTTGCCAAAAATCTTGTCACTATTGTTCAGAGCCGCGTGGACGCAGGTCGCGACCCTGCGATCGAACTTACCCGGGCAAGGCTCAACGCCGCGCAGCTTGACCTCGCTAACCTCCATGCCGCGGATGACATTACAGTCGACCGCGAGCATCTGGGGCGACTCATTGGCATTCCCATATCCGCACTCAGCGTCGACTTCCCGGCAAATCCCATGCCGCAGGATACCGCCACCGACACTATAGTCCACGGATATGCCAATGCTGCAGTCGCCTCCGCCTTTGCCAACGCCGAGGCCAAGCAGCAACAAGCCCGCGGGGATGCACGATTCCGTTTTCTTCCTCAGGTGAACCTCTTCGCACAGTTCAACTTCTATGCCACCTTTAGCGACTCGTTCGCGCAACTGCAGAAGGTCTACCAGGCAAACACCGGTCAAACCACCCTGAACTCCAGCGAGGGGGCCTTCGGGGTGCAGATCAATATCCCCATCATGGACCGAGCACGATCGTCCAAGGCACGAGAGTCCGCAAATGACGCTGCGCATGCCTTTCACGACGCGCAAAATGCTCAGATTATGGCGTTAGATAACACGAGCCGCCTGCGCCATTCCATCACTGAGCTACAACTGCAAGCGGAGGTTGCTGGTCTACAGCAACAATACGCCCAGCAGCAGCTCGACATACTGGAACAGCAACTCAAGTCAGGCACTGTCGGTGGCCCGCAGATGAACCCCAAGGACGAGCAGAACGCGAGGATTGCAGAACGCGAGAAGTACCTCGGTGTGATCGATGCCAATTATCAGCTACGTCAGGCGGAGATTCACCTGATGCGTGAGACGGGACAACTGCTAACCTGGCTCAAGTCCACTACATCCGCGACAGCTTCTGAACCAGCTCCCAGTGCTCCCCAACGGTGACACGGTCTACTTTGATAGCAGGAAGACGCCTGCGCATACGAAGAGTGCGGCCATCCAGCGTCGTGGATTGACGTTTTCTTTGAGGAAGAGCTTGGCGGCAAAGGCATTGCCGAGGAAGGTGAGCGAAGCACTGGCAGGTGCAGCCAGCGAGAGTTCCACGTTGGAGAGGGTGAAGAGCAGCGAGAAGAAGCTAGCTGCCATGGACAGCACTCCCAGTAGAAACATGGGACTGGATATGACGGCGCGAATGGCTCCGCCGAGTCCGGACTTGGCGCGGATGATGTCGAGGTCGCCGATGTTCCGCATAGCTCCCGCGGTCAGCACGTCACCGGCGACCGCAGTGGCGGCGACCGTGATGATGGTGGCCCAAGTCTCGACGGTGCCAGTATAGATGTGCGTGGGAACGATCATCGATGGTCCCCCGTGGGCGCGGCTGCGGGGGCAGGTTTTTCGGGCGGATGCTGCGACTCGTGCAGGGTAAGCGAAGGTCCGTTGGCGACAAATCCGACGCCACAGACGATCAGCAGGATTCCTAGCCAGCGGTAGATGGTGATCGTCTCGTGCTGCCAGTATTTGGCAAGAAACGCGACGACCACGTACCCGAACGCAGTGGATGGCAGCACAAAGGTGAGGTCGGCCCAGGAGAGTGCGGTGAGGTAGCTGGCAAAGAAGCCCAGCAGGCAGAGGATTCCGGTGATGACCCAGGGATTGCGCAGCGCTGACAAAAGCAGTCCGAGGTGCGCCATCGAAACCGGGCCAACCTGCGTCATGCCATGGAAGAGAAGCGTGTCGCCTACCGAGGCGGTGAGCATGACGGCGAGCAAAATTAGATAGCGCTGCGGAGTGAGAGTGTGTTTCATAAGGGATCCGGTACTTCCATGTGTGCCTGCGGTGCGTATTGTTTCAGTTCGTGGAAGAAGTCTTTGGTTCTTTCCAGCTTGAGACTGAGCTTCTTCATACCCAATCCCGAAATCTGCGTGGTCTCAACACTGCTCCAGCCCTTACCCTGCACTTTGCAAACAACTCGTTCGATCTGAGGATATGGGATAGTGCGATTTCCCAAAACGGCATGGTACTCCAGGGACGATGGCGTCAGTTCTACATATCCAAAGAAGTATTGCAGGCAGATAAGCACTGGGGTACTAAGAAGCAGATAAGGCATCGTCATGTGCCAAAGTGAGCCACTGGCGCTGGTTGTGCGGTTGGTGTGTTCCAATAGCCGCCTAATGCCATCGATAAACGGGAATGCTGCGGCGACAAGCTCGGCCCGGCTAACGTGCAGACGATATCGCATCGTTCCAAGCATACCTCACAGGAAAAAGCGGCCAGACGAAGCCAGCCGCTGGTTGCATAAATGAGCATGCGACGTTATTAGCTGGAGGAAGCCTGGGCTTTGAGGGCATTGGCGGCCTTGGTGGCGCGGGCTGACCGATTGCGTTCGCCGCGCAACTTCATAAAGGAACGCGCCTCGCTGTAGAGCCGCGGGACATCGCGATTGACGATGGCCTGCCAGACGACGCGGAAGGCAGCCTTGGGACGGAAGAAGTACTCGTCGTAGAACTTATGCACCATCTCCAGAACGTACTCGGCGGGCAGACCGGGATACTCGATGTGGGCCATCTGGTGGCCGGCGTCATCGCTCATAGAGAGGTTGGTGATGTAGCCCTTCTCCTTGGCGAAGTCGTACAGTTCTGTACCAGGGAAGGCGTGGGCCATGGAGACCTGGATGGTCTCGCAGTCCAGCCGCTTGGCAAACTCGATGGTGTTGCGGATCGACGCTGCGGTTTCGCCTGGCAGGCCGAGGATAAAATCGCCGTGGATGACCAGGCCGAGCTTATGGCAGTCGCGGGTAAAGTCCAGCGCGCGCTCGACGGTGGCTCCCTTCTTAATGTTCTTGAGGATCTGCGGATCGCCTGACTCGTAGCCGACGATCAGCAACCGGCATCCGGATTCCTTCATCGCCTTGAGCGTGTCGTAGTCTGTGGTGACGCGCGAGGTGCAAGACCAGGTGAGGCCCAACGGCTTCAGCTTCTCGCACAGCTCGATGGTGCGCGCCTTCTGGATGTTGAAGGTGTCGTCGTCGAAGAAGAACTCCTTGACGTGGGGGAAGAGCTTTTTGGCGTTTGCCATCTCGGCGGCCACATCATCGGTGGATCGCTTGCGCCATGCGTGTCCGCTCAGCGTCTGCGGCCACAGGCAGAAGGTGCACTGCGCGGGGCATCCGCGGGTGCTGTACAGCGCGACAAAAGGATGCAGCAGGAACGGCACGTTGTATTTGGTGACATCCAGATCGCGCGCGTAGATCTCGGTGGCCCAGGGCATCTCGTCAAGTTGCTCGGGCGTGACCTGGGGACGGTCTGGATTGTGCTGGATGATCCCATTGTCGTCGCGGTAACTGACGCCGAGGATCTCGTTGAGCGGCTTACCGTTGGCGTACTCCACGATGGAGAAGTCGAACTCTCGACGGCAGACGAAGTCGATGGCTGGACACTCATTCAAAGCCTTATCGGTTGAGGTAGTTACGGGCGGCCCAACGAACGATATTTTAATCTTTGGGTAGGTCTGCTTGATGACCGTAGCCATCTTCTGGTCGCCCTCCCAGCCCATGGTGCTGGTAAAGAGGACAAGGAACTCGTAATCCTTGAGAATTTCCACAACATCTGACCACTTGAGGTGGTGAGGCGGCGCATCTACCAGGCGCGAGCCCTCCAGCATACCCGCCGGATAGGTGAGCCATACCGGGTACCAGTAGGACTCGATCTCTCGGGTGGCGGGCCAGCGGCTGCTTGCACCGCCATCAAACTTCTCGAAGGAGGGCGGGTTCAGGAAGAGGGTCTTCAGGGGAGTGGTCATTGATTTCATTTTACCATTCATGGCCGCTAATCGCGCTGATTTTGAGGTAAATTACGCAGGGTAACTGACTGAAGTACGATTCGCCGAATGAGCTATTTTGAAGCGTGAACCTAGTCGGTTCCCCAGGCATCTAACGGCAAAGAGGAAGATAGCAATGCCCCAAAGCATCCATGACCGAGCCGCCGAATACCACAATCTAGCGGCACATGCCCACGCAGCAGCCGCTGCCTCCCATGCGCAAGGCAACCCCACTGCGCATGAGTTCTCGCGCCAGGCACACGAGCACTCCACCCGAGCCTTCGATGAATCGCGCAAGGCAGCCGAAGCGCACGGCGAATCCCCTGCCCTGCATGCCTCCGAATCGGAGAAGGTTTAGCGGGCGCAACACTGCTTAGGCACAGGCGGCCTGGCTGGATCCCTATTCTATATAGGGCTTTACTGCCGCACCCTTAGCGGAAAAATACTTCGCGACGGGGTCGTTCTTGAGCGCCTTCAGCCCGGAGACTACACACTCAGCATTCAACTCTGCACCAGCGCGGCTGGTGTGGGTGTGCGGATCGCCGAAGAGCGGTTCCACGGCTGCCTCGCCCAGTGCGTCGTAACGGCGCGCGATAATCTCGTTCAGGTCGACAAAGCCGACGTTCTCCTGGGTGGCCACTTGACGCGCCCATCCAGCGTAGTTGGCAGTATTGCGGATCACCTTACCGTCCTGCCATAACTTACGTGGAATCAGCGAACAAACGATGGGGATTCCACCCTTTGCTTTAGTATCCTGAACGATCTTCCGGATGTACCACCCGTAGGTGTGTACGGTCTCGTGCATCTTGAGCAGCGGGTTTTCGATTTCCACCGTCTCCTCGCCTACACCTGGGAGAGTAGCGCGCGCACGTGATGGATCGTCCGGCTTACCTTCGTCATTATGGCCAAACTGGATCATAACCACATCACCCGGCTTGACCATTGCCAGCGTCGACGCCCATGGATCGCCACCTGGCCTGTTCATATAAGTGCGGCTGCTGAGCCCTCCGATGGCGCGGTTCACGACATTGATCTTGGTGGCATCGAAGTCGTCTACCAGTGGTTCACCCCATCCCCACTGCCCTCCTGCGCCATTTCCCTGCCCGTTGCGCACGGTTGAATCTCCCACCAGGAAGAGCGTCGGCAGCTTAGGGTCCGCTGGAACCGGCAATCCCATCCGCGGGCGAGCAGCAGCAGCAGGTGCGGCAGTTCCTGTCGGCGGCGTCTGGGCCGCACTAGCACCGGCCGCAGCCGGTTGTGCAGCATTAGTCGCGGGCTGTGCCTCTGAACTGTGCCATGCGACACACGAAAGCAACAGCACAAGGAGGAGAGAAAGTGTAAGCGACGAATGCTGACGGGGTGAAGATTGGGAAGGAGAGATGGGAGTCATGGTTCCTATGTCTAATGTCTACACCACACGTTCGTCAAGCCTCAATCTCGTATATCACCTCTCGAACTGACACCTGACATCTGCTATCGTTTCCGCACCATGAAAATCACACGTCGTGCCGCTCTGAAGTCCTCCGCCCTTGCCGCCACAGCACTCGCTCTTGAAGGCCCACGCCTGTTCTCGCAGGGGTCAGCTTCTGTCGATGCGCACATCGACATACTACCCAGCGAGCCGATTGCGACGATATCGCCTGAGATCTACTCCCACTTCATTGAGCATCTGGGCGGTGTGATCTATGACGGTGTTTGGGTTGGCCCAGGTTCGAAGATCGCGAATACGAATGGGATACGCCAGAGCTTTATTGACACAATGAAGGCGGTTCAGGCCCCTTTATTGCGCTGGCCAGGTGGCTGCTTCGCCGACTCATACGACTGGCGCGACGGCCTCGGTGCTGCTGCCAACCGCCCTGCGCGCACCGGTTTCTGGGGGCAGCAGGATCCCAACCAGTTCGGACTGCACGAGTTCATGCATACCTGCCGCGCCATTGGATGCAAGCCATACCTGGCCGCCGATATGCGCTCACTTCCGGCACGGGACTTCTACCAGGAGATTGAGTACTGCAACGCTCCGGCTGGGCTTGTACCGTCGAACTCCGCCGCACGGGCTACGCCTAACTCGCTGGCCGCGCAACGAGCGGCAAATGGAGATGTAGAACCTTTCAATGTGGACCTGTGGGGGGTTGGCAATGAGAGCTGGGGATGTGGTGGCAACCTTGTGCCTGAGGAATACGCTGCGGAGTTCCGCAAGTTTACCGCCTGGACGCCCAGCTACAGCGGTACCCCCATGCGCTTTGTCGCCGTCGGGCCAAACGGGGACGATGTGGACTGGACTCGCCGCCTGTTCAAGTCACTCTATGCCAACCCCGAGCGACGACACCTGTTCGGCCTCTCGGTTCATTACTACACCTCGGGTAGCCCGACGGAGTTCGCCGCTGGTGACGCACTGGCCTTCAGCACCGACGAGTACTATGACCTGCTGACCCGCGCGAGCATTATGGAGCGCATTGTCACCGACCACTGGGCCGCAATCACTGAGACCGCACAGTCCGGTCAGAACCTTGTGAAGCTGGTGGTGGACGAATGGGGTGCGTGGTATGGCAAGGGCACCGCGCTCGGCCCTGAGTACAACCTGTCGCAGCAGTCCACCATGCGCGATGCACTACTGAGCGGCATCACGCTGGACATCTTCCAGCGCCACGCAGACAAGGTCGCCGTAGCCGCCGTCGCGCAATCGATCAACTGCATTCACTCGCTGATGATGGCGCAGGAAGACAAATTCTGCGTCACGCCAACCTACCACGTCTTCCGGATGTACATGCCGCACCGCGGCGGACAGGCAGTGCGGGCTGAGTTCTCCGCACAGGCTATACGCAATCCTCTGGCAAACACACCCATCCCGGTGGGTGGCAACAGCTATACAGGTTCGCTGGAGGCGGTCAAGCTGCTGGCTGGGCTCAGCGGCTCGGCGTCGATGTCAGCCAGCAATCCGAAGCTGGTCACACTGACTGTGGTAAATCCGCACATCGATCAGCCCATCACTGCGGAGATCGCAGTCGGCGGGGTCAGGATCGCCAGCTACAGCGGCCAGGTGCTGGCAGAGCCCGACGTCCATGCGCATAACGACTTCGCGCACCCAAACGCCGTCAAGCCGTCGGCTGTAACAGCGGCCACGCCCAGCGGCGGACGGCTGATCCACAGCTTCCCACCGGCCAGCGTTACTACGTTGGAGATCACGCTGGCTTAAGTTGCCATGCATAGGGCAACACCTTTACTGGGCATTGCGGTGGAGGGCTTCATCGTAGAGAGGTAGGGTATGCAGGCGGATGCGTACCAGCGTTGGATTGCCGCCGCGGAAGTTGAGGCCGCGGTCGGTCTGGTCCCCGTTGAGGATGCGCGTGGTCTGCCAGACTCCATCGACGTACTTCCCTTCCTCTGCGCGTAGGATTTCGAGCTGCAGGTTGGGCGTCTGCTGCAGCACGGTGGCAGGCAGGGTGAAGCTGACGCTGACGTCGAAGCCACTGACCAGGAACTCAAGCGGGCCAAGCTGCGCGACCACAGTGCGGCCCTGTAGCGTCGGCGTGCCTGGAGGAAAGGTTCCGTCGGACTGAGGAAAGCCGAAGGAGGCAACCGCATCGGCGTCTGCGAAGTGGATGGACTGGCGGGCTGCTCCCTTGTCCTCGACCGCTGTCAGTAGCTTGCCGTCCAGGTTGAGTTGGGCGATCTGGCTGCCGGGAGGGTTGAAGAGGGCGTAGTTCTCGGCGGGGCCAACGGGACGTACCGGAGCGGAGGCTATGATCCCTTGAGGATTGGGGACTTCCGGCGTCTGGTCATGGTCGATACCGAAGGGCGAGAAGCCGATGGCTCCGTGACCCAGCGCATAGAAGAAATAGCGACCGAAGTTGGGGCCGAACTGACTCTCAGGAATGAAGAGCGGATTGTCTGCGCGGCTGTAGGTGGCGACTATGCTGCGGAAGAGGCTGAAGTCGTCGGAGTAGAAGTCCGGCGCCAGAATGTCGATGGCGGGTGCGGCGGCCTTCCAGATGGGGATGTTGGCCTGCTGCGGGCCGCCGGAGGGATACTCCTGCCCGGCGCTGGGGCGGTCGCGATTCTCCAGCGCGTGGACGGGATAGGCGAACCAGACATTGCAGTACATGGGCAGCGGGTACTCGGCCTTGCCGGCAGCGGCGACCTCGCCGATGTAGTGCGCGGTGGAGTAGGCGGCAAAGCTCTCGTCTGCGTCAGGGCCGAAGGTCTTGCTCCAGGTGCTGCCGGTGGGCAGATGCATGACACGCGCGAAGTCCGCGGGAACGGGAGCGTCAAATTGTTTCTGCGCGGCAGGAGAGAAGTCGCGGATGGAGCCGACGGAGCCCGACTCGTTTTCCACCTGAATCATGATGACTGTGTGTTGGGCTGCATCGATGGACTTTACGTGGCGCAGGAGTGCGGCAAAGGCAGTCTTATCTGCATCAAGATTGGTGGGCGAGTTGGGGCTCATGACATCGAGCAGTTTGCCATAGGCGGTCTCCTCGCGCGGATAGGTCTTTGTGTCGGACTTGATCCACTCTGGAACGTAGTGGTTCTGGCCGTTCTTCCATGAGCCGAACCAGAGCAGGACGAGGCGGAGGTGGTGTTCGCGCGCCTGGTTAACCATCAGGTCCACATTGGAGAAGTCAAAGGCTCCCTTGGTGGGCTCCATCTGCTCCCAGTAGACCGGAGCCTCGACGGTATTGGCGTGCATGGCTTCGGCGGCGTTCCACGCCCCGGGCAAAGTTGCGGGCCATGCGCTGGAGTTGTTGATCTGGCCGCCGAGGACCAGGAAGGGCTTACCGTCCACGATGAGGGAGAAGTGCCCATCCTGCTTCTGAAGGTGGGGGATTTCGTTGGACTGGGCTGAGGCGGGGTAGACAGTGAGGATGCAGAGGGCAAGCGCGTAGAGACTCTTCACAATTGAACTCCTTGATTCCCTTAGAATACTAGCCCACGAAAGAGGTGGACGTTACACTCAAGCGATGACAACCTGCGAAACAGGGTCTGCCGACGTTTTGGCTGAGACATTACTCTCGATTCGAACGGAATCGGGCGCGAGCCTAATGTCACTGGCGAAGGCGTCGCCCGTGCTGTTGGTATTCCTGCGGCACTTCGGCTGTTCGTTCTGCCGAAAGGCGATCAGCGATGTGGCGGAGTTGAAGCACGAGCTAGCACGTCGCGGAGTACGGCCAGTATTTGTGCATCTGGGCACGTCGGATATCGCGAAGTCGCACTTCGATTACTACGGACTGAACGATGTGGAACGAGTCAACGACCCCGGCGCAAATATCTATCGGCATCCGGTGTTCGCGTTGGCGCGGGTAAATCCGTGGAGACATCTTGTCAATCCGATGGTTTGGCTGGGATGGTTGAAGGGCTCGCTCATCAAGCATGGGATTGGCAAGATTCAAGGCGATGGATACCAGATGCCGGGACTCTTCTATCTGAAGGACGCAAAGATTGAGCGGCGGTTCGTGTACAAAAGCATCGCAGATGAACCGGACTATCTGAAACTTATCGCTTGAAGTTCAACCACCGCGGACTACTTGATCAACATGGAGAAGGTGGCGGCCTGGCACTACCTACGCAGGATTCGTCCAGCAGAGGTTGGAAGAATGCGGGGTATCTCCACGTGACCTCCACATTTGCATCAAACCAAGGTGCGGCTGCGATGGAGAGTATGCCCTATGTTGCAAAACCACGTTCAGGAACACGTCGATCTCATTGCCAAGCATGAGCAGGAATTCCTCGCTCGGCGCACGCGAACGGAGCGCATCGGCGATGTAGTCGCCTCATTCGCCGGCAGCCTTATCTACGTTTCGCTACACATCGCTGTCATCGCCGGATGGGTTGCGGTGAACACGCTGCGAATGCCTAACTTGCATCACTTCGATCCAGCCCCATTTTCTCTACTAGGAACTTTTCTGGCCTTTGAAGCAATTCTGCTGGCCAGCTTCATCCTGATGCGTCAGACCCGCATGAGCCGCCGCGCGGATGAGCGCGACCACCTTATGCTGCAGATCCTACTTCTTACCGAAAAGGAGATCACGGCTGTACTGGGTCTGGATCGGCAGATTGCAAGAAGTGTGGGACTACAACAGGTCGCAAAGGACAAAGAAATTGAGCAACTCAGCCAACGCACCTCCATTGACGTTATGGCACAGAGTATTCAGGAAAGCCTTCCCTCCGAGTAACGGCGACCAATTATTTGATCAACATGGAGACGATGGCGGCAGACATGAGATTGGCCATTGTGCCTGCGAGCATGGCGCGGAAACCTAAGCGAGCGAGGTCGTTGCGGCGGTTGGGAACCAGCGCGCCGATGCCACCGATCTGCATGCCGATGGATCCGAGGTTGGCGAAGCCGCAGAGGGCGAAGGTGGCGATGGAGAAGGTGCGCGGTGAGAGAGCGCCCTTCTGCAGGCCAAGCTGGGTGTAGGCAACAAATTCGTTGAGCACAGCGCGGGTTCCGAGGAGGTTGCCGATGGCTGAAGCCTCACGCCAGGGAACGCCGATGAGCCATGCGACTGGTGCGCCAAAGAAGCCCAGGATGGCATTGAGCGAATGCGGAAACGGGATGTGGCCATGCGCCCATGCCATGTTGGATATACCGTTCATCATGGCGTTCAACAGGCCGACAAGAGCCAGAAAGCTGATGAGCATAATGGCCACGTTGAAGGCCAGCGCGCCTCCATCGATGGTGCCGCGGGCAATCGCGCCGATAAAGTTCTCATTGGCATGTTCTTCGGAGGGCGGCATATGGACGGTGCCCGCAGTGGCAGGAACTTCGGTCTCAGGGACTAGCATCTTGGCAACCAGGATGGTTCCCGGTGCGGTCATAATGACGGCGGAGAGCAGGTCTTTGGCGTTGATGCCAAAGCTGATGTAGGCGGCCATGATTCCGCCGGAGACATGAGCCATGCCGGAGGTCATGATGGTCATCAACTCGGAGTTGGTGGCACCGGCGAGGAACGGGCGAATGGTGAGCGGGGCCTCGGTCTGGCCCATGAAGATGCTGGCGGCGACGTTGGTGCTTTCTGCGCCGCTGGTACCCATGGTTCGCTGCATGATCCACGCGACCACCTGGATAACGCGCTGCATCACTCCGATGTGATACAGGATGGCGAAGAACGCACTGACGAAGATGATGGTGGGCAAAACGGCGAAGGCAAAGACATGGAGGATGCTATTGGGATCGCCCAGCGGACCGAAGACCATGGTGGAACCGTCGGCGGCATGGCCCAACATGGAGGTGACGGCATTGCTGGCGATCTGCAGCAGGTGCTGTCCATAAGTCCATTTGATGACCAGGAAGGCGAATGTGATCTGCAGGCCGAGTCCCCAGGCGACTGTGCGCCAGCGGATGGCGCGGCGATTGGTGGAGAGCGCGTAGGCGAGGCCAAGGAATGTGATGAGTCCGAGAAGTCCGGTGAATCGTGCCACGGTGCGCTCCGTTGGGTTCGTCTGCTACGGCCTGGTTAAGTGTGGGTTGAGTGTAACGAATCTGAGTATCTTACAGCGAAGAAAATCGCATCTTCTGGCTGGTGTCATCCGAGCTGGTCTTCGGTGATGATCTCGCGGATGAGGGGGATGGGGGTGGGTTGGGCGTCGGAGATTTGCAGGGTTTCGCGGAGCATGGCTTCGGGTTCGTCGAGCAGGGCGGGGTTCTCGGTGAAGAGGGTTGCGAGGGGTTGACCGACGGCGATGCGGTCACCGAGTTTGGCGTGCATCTCGATACCTGCGTGTGCACTGACTGGTGCGCCGGGCTGGGTGCGGCCCGCTCCGAGGCGCTGCACCGCCCAGCCGATCTGCTTGCAGTCCATAGCGGAGAGAAAGCCCGCTCGACTAGCGGTGAGAGTGCGCGTCGCGGCTGGCTTGTGGAAGGTTGCTGGGTTGGAGAAGGCGGATTGCGCTGCGACGAAGTCATCCGATTGCAGGGCGACCATCTGTAGGAAGCGCTTGTAGGCGGAGCCGTCGGTGAGGAGTTGCGCGGAGAGGACGGCACCGGCCTCGGGTGTCGCAGCCTTGCCGCCGAGGTGGAGCATGTGGCCTGCGAGTGCGTGCGTGAGTGCGAGCAGGTCGGCGGAGAGGCGAAGTTTTTCCGGCGGGAGGGTAAAGGTGCAGTCGGGCGAGAAGTACTGGAAGAGTTCGAGGCACTCCTGGACCTCGACCCAGTTGCCTGCGAAGCGGCCCAGAGGTTGGTCCATGGAGGTGAGCAGGGCGACGGTGCGCGTTCCCGCTAGCTCGCCGGTCTCCACCATCAGCCGTGCCAGCAATTGTGCATCCTCATTGCGCGACATGAAGGCGCCCGAGCCTGTCTTGACATCGAGGACAAGCGCGTTGAGGCCCGCGGCAAGCTTCTTGCTCATAATGCTAGCGGTGATGAGGCAGGGCGACTCAACCGTGCCTGTGTGGTCTCGCAGAGCGTACAGGATGCGGTCTGCGGGGACTAGCGTAGGCGTTTGGCCGGCCATAGCGAAGCCGCATTGGCGCAGGATGGAGAGGAACTCCGGCATTGGGAGCTGAGTACGGAAGCCAGGGATGGTTTCGAGCTTGTCTAAAGTCCCGCCAGTATGGCCGAGCGAGCGGCCGGAGATCATTGGGTCCATCAGTCCAGCCGCCGCGACGATGGGCGCAATCAAGAGTGAAGTTTTGTCGCCAACGCCGCCGGTGGAGTGCTTGTCGACGGTGAATGTATTGAGAGAACTTGTATCGAGGGTTTCGCCGGAGAAGCGCATGGCCTGGGTAAGCGCGGCCAGCTCCTGCGGGTTAAGTCCGCGCAGCAAGATTGCCATCAGCAAGGCCGCAGTTTGGGCATCTGTGGGTGAGTCTGAGGACGAGGTAGTGGCAGACTCGCGCTCAACCAATGCGCGAATGAAGAACTGGATTTCGGAATCTGAGAGGGCGAGGCCGTCTCGCTTGTGCTGGATCACGTCGATGGTATGAATACTCACAAGATTGATTCTATGCGTGAAAGTTGATCCACTGACGTGAATCGATAGGTTTGCATTCCAGCCCTAAACCATGTGTGGTGAGCTATGAGTCGTGACTACTAAGGGTGATGCGGAATGCATCGGGGAGAAGAGCAGCGAGTGTGGTGGAGACAGTTTCGTTACGTTCGTTGGGATAGAAGACCGCGGTCTCCGGCGTGCTTAACTCGAAGATGGTCTGGCGACAGGCACCACAAGGCATACAGGCTGCCCCATTCAGGTTGACAATGGCGATGGCGCGGATACGAATTTGCGGGCCGTAAAGGGTGACGGCGGTGGCAATGGCGGCCTGTTCGGCGCAACAGGTGAGGCGATAGGAGGCGTTCTCGACGTTGGTTCCGCCGACTATGGCACCATCCTGCTTCTGGTCTGGCTGCAGCAGGACCGCTGCACCAACACGGAAGTGGCTGTATGGGGAGTATGAATTGTGGGCGGCTTCGTTGGCACGTTGCTGAAGAGCGGCGACTTCGGCTTGGCTGAGTGGCATAGATGAATGAGCGTAAAGGGTATGAACGACGAAGGCAAGTGGGGGTGGGGTGGCAGGTTTCGGGTTCATGGTAGTGCGCATAGTACCCGATAAGGGAGAGGTGGAAGACTTAACCAAAGAGTTTATAGCGGAGAGCCATGAGGGACTGGAGCGGATGGATCTGTGCCTGACCGAGTTGGAGAAGCGACCAGGCGATCGTGAACTAGTGGCGGAGATCTTCCGAACTGTCCATACCATCAAGGGGACGACGGGCTTTCTGGACCTTCACCGGTTAGAGAAGCTGGCGCATGCAGGGGAGGGCTTACTGGGAGCTCTGCGCGACGGCAAGCTGGCGGTAACCAGTGAACTTATCAGTGAACCATTGCGGCTGTTGGATGCCAGCGAAGTGATGGCCTGGGACGGACAGGTGAAGATTGTGCCGTTGGTCGAAGGAGTCTCGACGACTCAGCTTATCGCGAAACGCACTTATCCATGATGAAGTTGTGGTTTTCCCAATCAGCGCGCCGCGGTTGCCTTCTTCTCTTTCTCGGCGAGGTACCAGGCAACGGTCAGTTGCAGGCCATCGTGGAAGTGCGCCTTGGGTTGGTAGCCCAGTTCCTTTTTGGCTCGACTGATGTCGGCCAGCGAGTGTCGAATGTCGCCCGCACGGGGCGGCCCGTAGCTCGGCTTGCTAGCAAAGCCGAGCTGACCAGCGATGGCGACGTAGACCTGGTTAAGCGTGTGGCTCTCGCCGGTGCCGATGTTAAAGATGCGGCCGGTAGCTACAGTGCTGGGCGCCTGGCAAGCCAGCAGGTTGGCACTCACCGCGTTTTCCACGTAGTTGAAGTCGCGACTGGTGAGGCCGTCTCCGAAGATGGTGGGCGTCTCACCTGCCATCATCGCAGTGGTGAACTTGGCTATAACGCCGGAGTAGGGCGAATCGGCAGCCTGACGCGGGCCGAAGATGTTGAAGTAGCGCAAGCAAATGCCTTCCAGCCCATACGTCCGGTAGAAGGACTGTATGTAGTACTCGCAGGCCAGCTTCTGCACCGCGTAGGGCGACAGCGGAAGCGGGGACATATCTTCCTGCTTGGGCTGGGTGGGTTGGTCTCCATATGCCGACGAAGAGGCCGCGTAGACAACACGCCGCACCATGGCGTCGCGAGCGGCGATTAGCAGGTTCAGCGTTCCGTTGATGTTCGACTCATGCGAGGCGAGTGGGTCCTTGACCGAGCGTGGCACGCTGGCCAGGGCTGCCTGATGCAGGACGTAGTCCACACCGTCACATGCGGACTTCATTCCCGCGACATCCTGCAGGTCCATCTGTTGGAAATCGATTCGGTCGCGAATCCCGACGAGGTTGTCCAGGCTTCCCGTGGAGAAATTATCGAAGCCGCGCACCTCATCTCCCCGCTCCAGCAGCGCGTGAGCCAGGGTCGAGCCGATAAAACCTGCGATCCCAGTAATCAAGTAACGAGCCATCGAATCTCCAAATAGAGTATATCGCTGAGCTTATTCAGAAGTTAGCCGGGACCACTTTGTGTCTGTCTAGAACTCGAACAGAGTCAGTTGGTTTGAGTAAGTTGCCTCTAAGTTTGTGTAGTCCTTTTGCTGAAGTGCTGTGAAATGGGCATTATCTGGAACAAGATAACTGAGAGAATCTGTAGCACAGTGTAAAGTGATCCGGGCAGGCAAAAGCGCTTTTCTTGACGATGGCGACCAGCAGTTAGACCGAGACGGCGATCCAGATCTGGGTTTTGACTTCGTTTTCACCGGTTCCATAGAAGACCTTGATGCGCAGGTGCTGCTTGATCCACTTGATGAACTGTTCGACCTGCCAGCGGCTCTTGTAGAGGGCACAGATGGTGGCGGCCGGCAGGTTGAACTGGTTGGTCAGGAAGACAAGGTGCTTGTCCGTCTCCGCATCGTGAAAGCGGATGCGGCGCAGATGGCTGGGATAACGCTTGAGGCTGATATACCTGTTCCAGAACAAGAGCGGACGCTTGAGCCGTGCCCTCACAATGTTTCTATTGCTGAAAGCAAGGTGGCTGAGTCGGAGCGCCTCACGCACCTCGTCGTTGGACTCCATCATCAAAGGCCGCGATCCGGCTACTCATATTCGCGCCGTCAACTGCCTGTTTGTCAGCAAGCGTCTCCAGAACGAGGGATAACAGCGCGCATACAGGAGGTGCACATTCTAGCCGGGCACATGCTCTGCGACTGGATCGAGCTGGAATGCATGAACCCATATAGTCGCTGCCAACTTTGAAGCCAACTTCACCCGCGCCACCGCTGAGGTCGCCGTCAACGATGCGCTGCGCGGCACCAGCCTCAGCGTAAAGTTCTAGTTTGACATGTGGAACGTGACACGTTACATTAGACAAGTGATCAAGTCATTCAGGCACGCGGGACTACAGAAGTTCTTTGAGACAGGCTCGAAGGCAGGCATCCAACCGGCCCACGCAAACAAGCTGGACGTTCAACTACAAACCTTGAACCACGCCAAAGGGCCTCTCGATATGGGAGCCTCTAATTGGCGGCTTCACGCTCTCAAGGGTGAGTTCAAGGGCCATTGGGCGATAAAAGTGAATGGCAACTGGCGAATGATCTTTGCCTTCGATGGCGAGGACGCCGTTCTTGTTGACTATGACGATTACCACTAAAGGAGAAAGCTCGATGCGCATGTACAACCCACCCCACCCTGGCAGAATCATCAAGGAGTTCCTGGAGGGTCACCCGCTGACGCTTGCCCAGTTCGCCAAGCACATCGGCATAGCCCGAGGAACCTTGTCCCGCATCCTCAACGAGCGCGCCGGTATCACTCCGGAGATGTCGATCCGGCTCGCCCAGGCCTTCGGCCAGCCAACCTTGGATATCTGGTTCCGGATACAGGGCGACTACGACTTCTGGCAGGCCGAGCACTCCAAAAAACGGAAGAAGATCACGCCCATAGCCAAGCCCAAGATGGACCTCGCAGCATGACCCACGCCTATATGAGATAGTCCAGGCCATCATCGTCTTGTCCCTAGCGTGTCCAGCCACGGCGCTTCTCACGTTGAGAAGCCGCAGCCGAATCCAAACCACCTACCGAGCGTATTTGTGATGCCGAAGGAGGGTTTCTCTGCGGTAGCAATTCCAGTCGCGTTTGGATCAGCTCCCTTTGTGCTTGAATCTAAGGAAGTTCGTCCTTCGACGTGAATCGGTTCTTCCAGAAAAACTGCCAAGTCGCGGTCACAGCGGCAATACGGCAGACGGCAGATTTTTTGCTCGTGCCGCATACTACGGAGCCAGTTCCGAAGGATAAGAAAAAGCTTTTCAGCGCCACTCCAAACAATAGCGAATGGGACCTAAAGGACAAAACCGGCAAGACGGTGTTTAGCTCAAGTGCATGGCGCGAGGTCAACACTGCGAAGGATGTCTGCAATTACTTCACGGCAAAACCCTAGCTGCCCGTCTTCATCGCAGAGGAGATGGGGCCACCGCTGCTGAGGTCATCCAGGATGACGTGCGTCATGTACATGCGTGTGTCCGCATCGAAGCTGCTGCTGGTCTGTCGCGCGGTGTCCGGCTGGCTGCTGGCGTTGGTGATATTCATGGTCATACTGGGCGTATCGCCCCAGGCGCGGACTATCAGACCATCGGCGAAGACCTGTTTCGCGCGTCGCGCGTGGACTATACAGGGCGGAGAGTCCGGGTTCGAGCCCCGGTAACGCTACCAACCTTACACATCATGCGGGCTTACGAATAATATGAAATTCGTACACCATAAGGTAAAAATGGTACACAATAGGGTGAAGGTCGCCCATTCCTAATGGTTTGCGGTCAAATTGTCGGAGAGGAGAAAAATTTATGCACGGGCCCAGTCAAAAATCGTGCATAACCTACACCTCCTACATAACTTGCCTGTTTTCGGAGCATAACGCGCAGTGTAGGTTATTCTCATCGTGATCCAAACCTACACAGCCATACACTGCTGCAAGTTCATGGATTCTGGCGATGGTCGCCAGATCCATTACCAACCCTTTGCCCATCTTGCCAAGACGCCGAGTCGACAGGCCGACCTTCTTGATCTGGTGCCCGATCATTTCGGCGCTGAAGTTCAGACGTTCACCACGGGCCTTTGTGATGCGATTGACCTCGGTCGCGATCTCGCCGACCAGGATTTCGGTTTTTCCGCCGTGGCATAGGTAAAGGGTCGATTCAAGGGTGACGCCCTCGAGACCGGTAGATCGGTCTGTCTGCCGCTGTTCTGCAACAGCCTCGAGTAGCGACATCAGTTCAAACTGAAGCTTCGGAGAATCGATGATGCAGGCGCCCAACGCGTTCGCGATCGTGCGAGTATCTGACGTCAGCGCTGGAGCATCGAAGTCAGAGTTATAGACCTTCACGAGATTCTTGAGGCGATACTGGAGCAACTGATTTTGTAAGGCCTGGATTATAGATTCTGTCTGCGGCAATGCCGTCGGTGTTGCGGACGTGGTGGCGGTGGGGTGCACGGTGACTTGAACACTGCACCGAGGCGTCCTGTCAATCGATACTTCCTCCCCCAAGTAGAAGGCCTTCGGTCCGAAGAAATCCTTGTAGCCACCAGCGTCACCGACCAGGTAGCCTCGCCTGGTGGTGCAGCCTAAGAGTGAAGCCAACTGCTTCGTCACATTTGGCTCGTAAAATAGCAGCGTAGGGGGGAGGTACCATTTCACGTTCTTTAAGTCGGTGGTAGTGATCCCGGTCATCATCATGAGAGGGTATCGGCAGAAGTTCCTCAGCGCACGCAGAACCAGATCTCCTTCATATAGAGGGCCAACGATACCTAGGCCGGGAGCGAGAGACAGGCCGTCGCTGAACCAGGTAGAGATCGCCCAATACGCAAGCAAAGCACTCGTCTGAGCGGGAAGAAATGCCTGTGCGGCAATTGCCTCCTGAAGCCGTGTGAACAGCTCGTCGGTGGTTCCGTAAGGAGCTGTGCCGGTGGGAACCGGAGTTGCATTTAGCGGAGAGCGCACCAATTCGGCGCGCCGGACGATCGCTGTAATTCCGGATTCTGATCCTTCTGCCGCTTCAAACGCGGGTTTCCAGGAAGTTATACCGGTCTTGCTGCGCACGATTTCTTCGATACAACTTATCTTCCTCACCCGGTTGGCGACGACAGGTTCAGGATCGCCGACCACAACGGTGGTGGAGGCGTCCAGCGGGGTTGTGGGGCTCGACATGTTCGGTGGCGCGCCCGCACTGGGAACCAGAGGTGCCTCGTCTAAACTGGTGGCCAACACTGGGTCCGCCGCCGGCAGTGCGGTGGCCTCGGTCGAGCCGACCGTAATGTTCACGTTTTGAGTGGCCTCGGTTTGAGATAAACCCGGACCGCTGGCGCTTGTAGTTGTAATGAACTCTTTCACAGTTACAGTACCTCGGCCGGTGGATAGTGACAGACCCCTGCTTCAACGGCCTCCTGAATCTTCAAAAAAACCATTCTGCCCACCAGGGCGAGGGTCGCCTCGCGGGATGCAAGCTGAGAAGGACGTGCTTTGGATATCTCGTGCGCCCAGGTGTGCCAAGCATCAGCCAGGTCATCCGATATCTTCCGTAACTGAAAAAAGGAGTCCATTCTTTCTGCTGCGCTGAACTGGTTGTACGCCCATCCGCCGGGCGCTACCTCGTTGGGCAAAAATGCTTGGCACAGGAGATAATCCTCCACCCTCCGCCGGTCTGGGGTAGTGAGTCGAAGGTACGCGTCACACAAGTCAATTCCTGCACTTGTTAGTCTGAAGAGCGGGAACCGCGTCATCGATCCTCGTCCAATACGTTGTTTATTTTTCATGGTAATTTTCCTTTCTAGTAATTAAGTTGGTAGTACATTTACTTGCGCTGTTCTGGAGTGCCCGGCCCTCATGCGTAGTTAGACGTTGATTGCTAGCAGAAAAAATTGACACGAACCTTCGTTTCGGTAGCACACCAATTGTTTCGGGGGAAACAAATCAATACACAAAAAACCGTTCCGGTTAGAACACCGGAACGGCATAGATGGAAGCGGAAATGCAGGCTAGAACTTCAGCGGTTACAGTTTATCTTCCGCGGGTATTTCCTCATCCCGATCGGCACGATACATGCGAAGAAGGGTACGAGCTATCAGCTCTTTTCGAGAATACAGGGTGCCATTTCGTTGCCAACCAGTACCCGCGAAGCGGTTGAACACCTTATCAAACCAGACGTATCGCCGCTTCTCGCACTCCTCCCTTGTCCCAATTGGATCCAACCGTATCTGAGGAAACCACAGAGGTAGAGATCCCAGTACCCACGGATTAACCCAAAAAACAAGACTCATATCGCAATCTTCGGATTCACTATCCTCTGGTATGACTGGGAGTGGACCGCCGTCTAGCAATATTGCTATTGCCTGGTGTGGCACCTTATTTGTGTCAGGCACCCGCAGTGCTCCGGACGATTCCTCTAGAGTAAGAATCGTCTCTGGGGCCTGGGGCTTCTTGTACTCCGGTTGAAGTTTGTTGAGCCGCGCTGGCGGGAAGGCGATGTCATATTTCTTCAAAACCGACTTTAGGTGCCTTACCTCAGACTCGATGTTGTCTTGGCATCGCTTCAAAGTTAATTGATCGTTATGAGACTGGCCGCATTGACAAAGACGCCGAGTAACATCTCGCCACGACTCGTTCAGACATTTCTGACGAAATAACGCTTTGATTGCGGTGTGCCGAGATTTAATCGGTCTCCCTTTCTTTCTAATTCGCATCGAAGCCAAGCTCAAATCCCACTCATTAGTTAGATGTAACCCCCGCTCAAAGGCAGTCTTTTTGTCCACAGGTTCACCGCAATAAACCCAGCCCCACAGAACATTGTCTAATTCATTGAGTAACTCTGCGCCCTCGCCAGAGCGCCTTAGTTCAAAATCGCGCTTCCAGATTGCATCTAGGAGCACCCCGATAGCAAGCTCGGGCTTTTCTTCCAACTCATGAACGGTCGGATACGTCCACTTGTATACCCACACTCCATCAATCCTAAGCCATCGTCCTACATGGACTTCCGACATCTGCGATCCCTCCGGGGCTCAGACATACCACAATTTTACTGTCAAGTCTCGACACATCCTTTACGTTTTGTCTCGGGACATCCTTTACATGGTTTGGGTCTTATGAGGGAGTTTCGATCCAGCGTTCGACGATCGTC
>Ga0316231_1000204_pt1 | contig 94921 bp, 69 predicted proteins | sample TBH18027metaG_FD_206002 | JGI IMG/M metagenome (GOLD analysis project Ga0316231, IMG submission 206002) | Freshwater microbial communities from Trout Bog Lake, Wisconsin, USA - TBH18027 | ecosystem: Environmental > Aquatic > Freshwater > Lake > Hypolimnion/Profundal zone | place: USA: Wisconsin... | reverse complement strand
CTGCTGCTGGACGTCAGCCCCATGCCGGGTGCGCCAGACGATGTGTTCTTTACTCCGCGCGCCATCGTGGAGTCGGGAATCCTTGTGGAGTCGGAGGGCCCAGCAACCGCCGCCGATATCGACCTTATTATGTTGCGCGAGAAGCTGGTGCAGCAGTCAGCGCAACGGCTCGTCTTCGGCGATCAGGACATCGCCGTGGGATACGACGAGGAAGAGCATAATGCCGCATCGTGCGGCAACGAGGACAAGGAGGATGCGGCGCTTGGCGAGGGCGGGGGCAACGCAATGGAGGATGCTACGGAAACAGCGCGATCCGGGACCCTGAGCGCACTGGCCACCTTGAAGCCGCTGGGCCAGTTGCGCGACTCCTTCATTCTGGCGGCTAACGACGAGGGGCTTTGGATCATCGACCAGCATGTGGCTCACGAACGCGTGTTGTTCGAGAAGATTCTGCGCGCCCGCGAGGTGGAGCAGGTGCAGCGCCAGCGGCTGCTGATGCCACTTCTGATCGATCTTCTACCGGCGCAGATGGTATCGTTTGCGGCGATTGCGCACGAGCTTGACCTTAACGGATTTGAGGCCGAACCCTTTGGCCCGCGCACCCTGGCCATCAAGGCCGCTCCGGTGGGGTTGGAGGGGCGCGAGCTGGAGCGGATGCTGGAAGAGGTTCTGGCAGTGCCGGAGCGTGAGCAACAGGCCGAGAATGCTGAGGCAAGGCGGAGGAGGATTGCCGCGTCGATTGCCTGTCATGCGGCGATCAAGGTGAATATGCCGCTGGATTCGACAAAGATTACATGGCTGCTGGATGAATTGGCGAAGACCGAGCATCCTATGAGCTGTCCTCATGGACGGCCGATTGCTCTGCGATATTCTCACAAGGACATACAACGGGCCTTCCAGCGCATTTAGAATGGAAGTACGACGAAGGAATGCGCCGTCTCTTCATTCACGCAAATGTGCACGTCGCTCTTTGATAATTGTCCGCAACCGGCCTGGACTTCGGTCCTGAACCCTGAACTTTGAACCACTCCGACGCATGCGCGAAGGATTGCTGACGTGCCACCTTTGCAATGCATGGTGCGCGCCGCCCAGCAGGAAGGTATCACCCACTGTGAATAGCCCGAACAATCCGAGCATCCCCGAAGCCACTAATTCAGCGATTCCCAGTGCGGCCCAGTTGGCGGAAACGCGCCTGAAGCGATGGCACCAACAGGGCGAGGCGTTGCTGACGATGGAGAACCTGCGCAGTTGGATGAACACGTCTGGCCTGGTTCTATTTGTGCCGCGCACGCAGATTGCGTCGCCAGCACCCACGATGGTGGAGGCCGTACTGGGCGAATCCATCGCTGTCCCCACACTTGAACAGACGACAGAAGCACGCAGTCTGCTGGCACGCCTTGTGGCAGAGGGCCTTGCGGTGCCACTGAACCTGCTTGGCGCTGGGCCGGGCACGGTTCACGCTGGCGCACCGGGCGATACACCGGACTTCGTTGCATCCACCGCGGTCTTTTCTTACATCTTTACCCTGCGGGGAGACAAGGCCTGGAAGCAGCCGCCTGCTACCACGGGCCCGTTCAAGGTATCGCCGCTGGCGTTGGCGACGTTCGAGGCACTCTCGCGGAACGGACCACTCTCCGCATACAACCTGACCACCGAAGTAGGCAAGGAGGTAACGGAGGCGGCAATCCTGCGCGCGTTAGGGGAGTTGTGGACGCACCTGCGCGTGCTTCCCCAGGCTCAACCCGATGGCGCGGCCACTGTGTGGGAACTGTGCAGCGCACGCTTCACCAAGCAGATTAAGGCAGGTGCTAACGCCGGCCAGCCCACGGCTCTCTCTGCCCTGATTTCGCTGTATCTGGGCCAGGCGGTGGTTGCCAGCGAGGACGAGATTGAGAGCTTTCTATCGCCGCTAGCCTCACGCTCGCGCATCCGGGACGTTATTCACGCATTGCTATCAGCGCGCCAGTTGGACACGGTCGCCGTAGAGGGGCGGACGATGCTATACGTTGCCGGATCGCTGCCAGCCTTCCTTGCGCCGGAAGCGCCTGTAACGCAAGGCGAGGCACAGGAGACGGCTGCCGCGGGAGATATTGCCGTGGATGCGGAAGCTACGGAGCCGGTGGAGGATGGCGATACACCCCGCATTACCAAGTTCATCCCAAAACCTCGCAAGATAGGCACAGGCTACCTGGCCAAGGCGAAGCCTTCGGAGTTTGCCAGCGGCGCAAAGCCTGGCCCGTTTGAACGAGGGACAAAAGGATTTGGTGCGAAGGGTTTTGGTGCCAAGCCTGGATTCGGGTCGAAGCCAGGATTCAAACCGCGGGATCGATCCGGGCCTGCACCGGACCGTCAGCGGCGACCTTTCAGCAAGCCTGCCGCACCTGGCGCGGAGAAGTCGGGTGGCTACGACAAACCGTGGGAAGAGGAGAAGGCGAAACGGCTTGCCTCAGCAGCCAGGCCGTCGCAGGTTTCGGATGAGACAGAGCGCACCTTGGGCGAGGGAGAGACTCAGCGCAGCCCACGCAAGAGCTTTAGCAAGCCCGGTACCTTTGGGCGCAAGCGGGAGGGATTTGGATCGAGGCCGGGGGCACGACCCTCAGCGGGAGGCGACGCACGCCCAGCCCGCAAGAACTTCTCATCACGTTCCGAAGGCAGACCGGATGGCGGCCAACGGCCAGCGTTTGGCAGCCCACGTACGCCTGGCTCCTATGCACCACGCCCGCCGGGCGGAGCGGGTTTTAAGGGTAAACCGAGCTTCTCGAAACCTGCTGGTTTCAGCAAATCGAGAGAGAGTTTTGGAGACAAGAAATATTCTGATAAACCATTTGTAAAGAGAGCTTTTCAAGGTAAACCAAAAGCGGAGGGCGAACGAAATACGCTCAGTGAGAGCGGCAAGCGCGTCTATCGCAAATTTGATGCTCCACGCGACCGACCGGCACGTCCTTTCTCTTCGGATCGTTCTGCACGACCAGCACGCGCGGATGGGGAAAGCCGATCTGCCGGTAAGCCGGCGGGCGACTTTGCTCCGCGTAAGTTTGCTGGCAAACCGTTTGCCAAGCCAGGGGGATTCGGCGCGAAGAAGCCGTATACCAAGCCGGATGGATTTGCCGGCAAGAAGCCCTTTGGCAAAACTGCGGGAGATTTTAAGCCACGCAAATTTGCGGGGAAGTCTTCCTCTAAACCGGGTGGCTTCGGTGCCAAGAAGCCCTATTCGAAGGCGGGTACAGCGGGTTCCGGAAGACCAGCCAGCACCTTCGCCAAGTTTGCGGACAACAAGAAACCATTCGGCAAGCGGCCACCCGCGCGCAAGTTCAAATCCAGAAAGGATGAGTCTGCTGGATGAGAGGCCAGATTAAATCGATTGAAGACGAAGAAGAGGCTCTGCCAAAAATTGCCTCATACGGCGGGCCGCGACGACCTGTGATTGCCATCGACGGTCCTGCTGGAGCGGGTAAAAGTACTCTGGCAGCCCACCTGGCGCGCCACTTCGGATTCCTGAATATCGAGACTGGAGCCATGTATCGCGCTCTAGCGCTGAAAGCAATTGAGGGTGACTTATCGTTCGATGAGGAAGGGCCACTGCTCGATCTTGCGCAGTCGACTCGCATCCTGCTTGAACCGCACCTGGATGGTACTCGCGTCCATCTGGACGGGATGGACGTCTCACAACGCATACGCGAGGTGGATGTGACGTCGGCGGCGTCGCGCATCTCCATTCACCCCCTCGTCCGTTCCTGGATGGTAGAACAGCAGAGGGTTCTGGGCGCCCAGGGAGGCGTTGTGATGGAGGGCCGCGACATCGGTACTACGGTGTTTCCCGATGCCGAGGTCAAGATATTTCTCGATGCGGCACCGGAGGTTCGCGGCAGCCGACGCTTCCGCCAGACCGCTCCACTGGAACAGCTTACGGCGCGCCAGAACGAGTCGCGGCAGGTACCAGCCCTTGAGTCTGCCGAGCAACAACGAGCCGAGGAGCAGTCCATCCTGGAGGAGATGCGCGAACGAGACCGCCGTGACCGTAACCGTGCCGAATCGCCGCTGCGTCCGGCCCAGGACGCTGTCATCCTCGACTCCACCTCGATGACGCTGGACGAGGTGCTGGCCAGGGCGGAAGAGATTGTGCGGGCCCACCTGCCGCCTGTTTGAGAGGGGGTAGGACGCTTGGTAAGCGACCAGAAGTGAGGCCGGGAGCCCCAAACAGCCGACTGTGGGTGAGGTTTCCTGTGGTCATGACGCGCTGTAAATAAAACAGTTGCAAATTTTTACGCATTATTTATTGCAAACTGTGCTAGTCTTCAAACATCGTTTGAAACAGATTGGTTTCTGCGACGATTGTATGTTGTCGATCCCCGATTTGAATTCAGCGGCAAATTCATTTGTATTTAAGGAACTTATTAACATGGAACAAGGAACAGTAAAGTGGTTTAACGATGCCAAGGGGTTTGGCTTCATCAGCCGTCAGAACGGCGAGGACGTGTTTGTTCACTACTCGGCGATTAATTCGAACGGTTTCAAGAGCCTTCAAGAAGGTCAGGCAGTGCAGTTCAACGTGGTTAAGGGGCCCAAGGGTTGGCAGGCGTCTGACGTCCAGCCTCTCTAGTCTTACCTACATTCTCGAGTGTTGAGCTGCATACTCTAGCCGCACCAACGGCTACAACAAGATTTGCGGGAGGGATGGCTACGGCTATCCCTCTTCGCCATTTAAAGTCGACCGAGGCTACAAGTCAGGGGCTTGGTGGGGTGGGCTGCGTGTTTGAAGAGTCGCTGGGTGCCTGGGCGATGCCTGGCAGAATTGTTGCATTGGTGCGGAACTTGCGGTAGTCGGATTCACGCTCGTCGATTTCGGCGCTGTGGTAGGAGAAGAGCGCGATACGCGCCGACCCACGCCCATGGAGCCACGAAGGAAGCCAGACCTCATCGTTGACTTTGATCCACTCCGCTTCGATGGTCGCACCCTTATGCACATCGGCCAGCAGCCCACCGCCAACCTTGTAATCCTCGAAGACATGGCCCTGGATGCGCACCAGCGCGTGGTCCTGCTCGTCCACCCAAACGGTCCCCGCCAGATTGCAGAAGATTCCATCCAGCATGGTGTGCGACTTTGCGTGCGGATTTCCCAGGTAATCGATGGCGATGGTGTCGCGACCGTTCAGTTGCACGCGGCGGATATTGCTGAACGCGCCCATCTGGGAACCGATCTGGAGGAAGTACGCGAAGGATAGGTTCTCCGAATTGTTCTTCTTGGGCGCAGGCTGGCCAGCGGCAATCTGTGCAATGCGTTGCTTGATCTCCGCGATACGGGCGTCGATGCGGTCATTTTCTTTCTTCAACTCTTCAGCGGAGATGGGTTTGCCATCGCGTGCCAGTACCTTGCCGAAACATGCTACCGTGACACATACAATCTCTGATTCAACGGTAGTGGTCTTCTTCACGGCCCCGTGAGAGTCAAGGTCCTGCTCCGAACTGATGAGGCGATAGGTGTACTGACGTAGAGTCTTCCATGACGCCCGCTGTTGTGCCTCCACCTGTTTGATCAGCGCGTTGATGTCGGGCAATGGCCGCTGCGAGGTGGAGTTGGCTGCGGGCTGACTCTGAGCAGGTGTTTGTGCCAGCACTTCGCATAAGCCAAAGGCAACGAAGAACGTCGAGAGACCTAACAACAAGAGGGACCTGGTTCTGCGACGCATGCCCATTGCATCACTATACGAGCCTTTGCCGGATGCGTTCCATGCGGTCGAGCCCGAAATGGGTGGTCAAGCATCTAAAAGGCAATTGAGGAATGTCAATGGCCAGCAGCGCACAGCTTCCACCGCTCAGCTCATCAAAAGATTCCACACCCATCGATCCCTTGCAGCGCGAGGAGATATTCGACGTCTTTCGCCGATGGGGATACCTGCAGGCGTGGCTGGATCCGCTGGGTCAGTATCTACCTCCGCAGGAATTTCCGGTGCCCACGCCGACCGGCCCTGTCGCCGATGAGGCACGCGCATTTTACAGCGGCACCTTTGGCATCGAGTTCATGCATATCCCAAGCCAGGAGCAGCGTCAGTGGCTGGCGGAGCAGGTGGAGCAGCCAACGCAGCGCCCGGACCAGCCGCATGTGCTCACGCAACTGATTCGCGCAGACATCTTCGAGCAGGTAATCCAATCGCGCTATCTGGGCACCAAGCGATTTTCGCTGGAGGGCCTGACCTCGTTGATTCCCTTCCTTGATGAGGTCCTGCGCGTCAGCGTTGTGGCAGGAGTGAGCCGTGCGCTGATTGCCATGAGTCATCGCGGACGACTGAACGTGATGACCAACACTATAGGCCGTGCGCCGTCGGAGATATTTGCCGAGTTTGAGGATGTGGATCCGCGCAGCGTATTGGGCGGCGGAGATGTGAAGTACCACATTGGCGCGACGGGAGAGTACCAGGCAGAGGATGGCGGCGCCATCGAGCTGCACCTGGCCTCGAACCCCAGTCATCTGGAAGCGGTGGATCCGGTAGTTCTGGGACGGGCTCGTGCCCGGCAGACGCGCCTGGGCAACGATGGCGCTCGCAGTGTGCTGCCTATCCTGATCCACGGAGATGCGGCCTTCGCCGGTCAGGGCATTGTGGCCGAGTGCTTGGTACTGGGCTCACTTCCCGGCTACGACGTCGGCGGAACGATCCACGTGATTGTCAACAACCTGCTTGGATTTACGGCGCTGCCGCAGGAAGGAAATTCGTCGCGATTCGCCTCTGACCTGGTCAAGCGTCTGCCTATTCCCATCTTCCATGTCAACGCCGAAGATCCCGATGCCGTTGTACGCGTGGCGGCAATCGCAGCTAACTTTCGTCACCGCTTTCAAAGCGATGTGCTGGTGGACCTGATTGGCTATCGGCGGCACGGACATAGTGAGGTGGACGACCCTACGGTAACCCAACCACTGCGCTACGCGATGATTAAGAACCGTCCGTTCCTCTACCAGCTATACGCCGAACAGATGCAGGTGGATCCTGCCGCTGAGGTGAAGCAGGTGCAGCAGGAATTTCTGGCCGACCAAAAGACTGCCAGCCAGGCCCAGCGCAAGCCGCGTCTGGCGCAGATGCCGGACTACTGGGCCGCCTATAAGGGTGGGCCGTTTCTGTTGGAGTACGCTGTGCCTACCGGTCTGACTGCGGACCGCATCGCCGAACTGTGCCAACGCATGACCCGTGCACCCGAAGGCTTCCACATCCATCCCAAGGTGCGCAAGCTATACGACCAGCGCATGCAGATGGGCGAGGGTAAGCTACCCTTCGACTACGGTGCAGCTGAGCTTCTTGCCTTCTCTTCCCTATTGGTCGATGGAACGCCGGTCCGTCTCAGTGGGCAGGATTCGCAGCGCGGGACGTTCAACCAGCGCCATGCTGTATTGGTGGACATTGAGAACGAGGAGCGCACCATTCCACTGCAACATCTGAGCCCGGAACAAGCGCGCTTCGAAGTCTACAACTCGATGCTGTCTGAGGCGGCGGTGCTTGGCTTCGAGTACGGCTACTCCCGCGACTATCCGGAGACGCTGGTGCTGTGGGAGGCGCAGTTCGGCGACTTTGCCAACGGCGCGCAGATCATCATAGATCAGTTTATCGCGGCCAGCGAGGCCAAGTGGAACCTACTCTCCGGGCTGGTCCTGCTGCTGCCTCACGGATACGAGGGGCAGGGTCCGGAGCACTCCAGCGCGCGCATCGAACGCTATCTACAACTGGCCGCCAGCGACAACCTGCAGATATGCCAGCCATCGACAGCCGCCCAGTACTTTCATCTGCTGCGCCGCCAGGCGTTAAGTCCGTGGCGCAAGCCGCTGGTAGTCTTCACGCCCAAGAGCATGTTGCGCAGCGCGGATGCGGCCTCACCACTCGCGGAGTTTTCCGCGCCAGGCTTCCGCAACGTATTGCCCGACAATTCGGTCAGCTCGCCACGCCGGTTGCTGGTCTGCTCCGGCAAGATCGGCCACACCCTGCGCGTGGAGCGCGAGCGGCGCAAGGACAGCTCCGTGGGGATTATTTTCCTGGAGCAGATGTATCCGTGGCCCGAGGGCGAGATGCAGGACGCGTTGGACCAGCATCCTGAGGCAGGCGAAATTGTGTGGGTGCAGGAGGAGCCAGCCAATATGGGCGCGCTCACCTACGTTCTGCCGCATCTACGACGGATGGGTGGCGACCGTGCTGTGCTGAGCGTGAAACGAAGCGCCAGCGCAAGCCCGGCGACGGGCTCATCCAAGGCGCACGCTCTGGAGGAAAAGACCCTGATCGACCTAGCCTTCGGTGCATGACAAAATGCAGTGTGTAACCCTGTACCCAGCCGCCATCGTATTCTATGCAGGGGTCATGCCATGGACACGCGATCGATTTGCAGCATTCTGTGGGCTGCCTGGATCCTGATCTGGGTATGCTGGGCGCTGCAATCCAAAAAGACACAACACAGTGAGAGCTTTGCTTCGCGCATGTCGTACACCGCCGTGTCCTGGCTGGCGATCTATTGCATCTTCTTCGGCAATTACCTTGGACACTGGTGGCATAGCAATATCTTCGTCTACCGCCTATGGATTGGCTGGGTGGGCGTGGCAATCGCGGTGGTGGGATTCGCCATCACCTTCTGGGCTCGATTCACATTGGGTGGCAATTGGAGCAGCAACGTAACGATTAAGGTTGAACATGAACTCATCCGCAAGGGTCCATACCGCTGTGTGCGCCATCCCATCTATACCGGACTGATGATTGCCATGGCAGGAACAAGTATCGTTTTCAATCAGTGGCGTTTTCTGCCAGCGACATTCTTTATATGGCTCTCCTTCCACATCAAGCTCCTGAAGGAGGAGAAGTTCATGCGGCAGACCTTTGGCGAAGGGTACACCGAGTACAGTCGAACCACGGGGGCAATCTTCCCGCGGCTCCTGCGACGTTAGGCATGCCGTGGGAAGGGTGGGTAACTATTGGGCTTGTTTCACCTGCTCCGTCACCCAATCCGTCCAGATAGCTTCGTCTATAGGACAGGCCGGTGGCGCGCCATCCAGCACCGCAGCGACAAAGTTCTCGACCGCTGGGTAGTGGACGTTGGCGTGGGTGGGCAACTGCTCCTCGGTCAGCTTGCCATCGCTTGCCAGCAGACGCAGTGTGGGGCTATTGAGCGAGTCGAGGCTGATCTCGCCCTCGCTTCCGATGATGCGGAACTGGTCGCGCGTAATGCGAGAGTTCCAGCGCACATCCACGACTGCATGAATACCGCCTGCGTACTCGATGAGCGTGGTGGCCGAGTCTTCCACCGCAAGTTCATGCAGCGCGTTGGATAGCATACCGGTGGCACGTTGCGGTCTACCAAAGAGAAAATTACATGCATCGATGCGGTGCGAGCCAACGTCGTAGAGCGGCCCTCCGCCAGCCATCGCCGGATCCTTCAGCCACGCTCGCTCGGGACTCTCCAGCCAGCCGTGGTAGTTAGCTTCAACCAATACCGGTTGGCCGATAGCACCCTCTGCAATCAATTGCTTCGCGCGCATCAGTTTGGGGTAGAGGCGGCGGTAATACGCAATACCAAGGATGCGCCCTGACTGGCGCGCCGTCTGTGCCATGGATTTGGCCTGTGCATAGTTCATCGCCACCGGCTTCTCGCAGAGCACATGCTTGCCCGCACGCAGACAAGCGATACTGTGTTCTGCATGAAACGCAACCGGCGACGCTACATAGACAGCATCGATTGCGAAATCTCGCAGGGCTTCGTCGAGATCAGTGAAGACCAGCGCGCCAGGATACTCCGCGGCCTTGTGTGGGTTGCGCGTCAGCAGTGCGTAGAGGCGGCTGCGCGGCTCCGCCTGCACCGCCGGCAGAACGCGTTTGCGGGTAATGTCTCCAATTCCAAGCACAAGCCAGTTGAGCATCTTAGAAGTAAATCATATTGTGGCACGCTTCGCGAGAGCAGTTGGATCGGAAGGTTTCAGGCGACGCAATCCGAGGTGTAGTGTGGAAAGTATCAACCTACGGAGGAGTCGATGCCAGCCGATGCCAATCGAGTGATTGCCAACCTGCGGGAGCTTGCCACGCTGACAGGCGACGCCAACGGCGCACAGCGGATCGCCTTCACGCCCACCTGGCAGCGCGCTCGCGATTGGTTCGCCGGAAAGCTTGGTGAGCTGCCCGTGAGGCAGCATCGAGACGCGGCGGGCAACTCCTGGATCACGCTTCCCGGCGCATCGCCGAAGTCACTGGTGCTGGGCAGCCACTTGGATTCGGTGCCCAATGGCGGCTGGCTGGATGGCGCGTTGGGCGTAATGACCGCGCTGGAAGTGCTATGCAGCATTGCACGCGACAATGATGGACGACCGCCCTTTACCATTCGCGTGGTGGACTGGACCGATGAAGAGGGTGCCCGCTTTGGACGCAGCTTGTTCGGGTCGTCGGCCTTTGCAGGAACGCATTCGATAGCGGCCGACCGCGTGCGTAGCGATCGTGAAGGTATCACGCTGGAATCTGCGCTCGCCCAATGCGGCATCGAGATCGACCGCATCGGCGAAGCTGCGCGCGAACGAGAGAACATCGCGGCTTACCTTGAATTGCACATTGAGCAGGGGCCCGTGCTGGAACGCCTCGGTCTTCCTTTGGGCGCGGTACTGGGCACCAAGGGGGTAGAGCGGCACGCCATAACATTCCACGGGCAGGAGGCGCATTCCGGCTCTACGCCGATGGGCGATCGCCGCGACGCACTGGCCGCCGCCGCACGGCTTGCACTGGAGATTCGCAGCATCGCCACGCGCCATTCCGACTCCGTCTGCACCATGGGCAGCGTCAAAACATTCCCTGGAATCGTTACTGCCGTCGTTGGGCGCTGCGAGGCCACACTGGATCAGCGAGACCTGGACGCCACGATTCTGGCAACCATGTATCGGGAAGCGCAGGAGGCAAGCCGCCGTTTTGCTGAAGAGGAACGCTGCGCCGTGGAGTGGTCGCGCATATGGAGCATTGAACCAATCCCCTTCCACCCAGAGTTGATTACCCTGTGCCGCGAGGCCATCGCAGAGACGTTGGGCGCGCCAGCCTACAGTCTTCCCTCTGGCCCGCTACACGACGCCGCCGAGGTCGCCCGCCTGGGCATTCCCACCACCATGATGTTCGTGCAATCGCTGGGCGGCATCAGCCACAACAGGATTGAAGACACGCGCGAAGAGCATCTGCGAAACGCGGTCGCGGCGTTTGACCGGCTTACCACGAAGACCATGGGCTGGATGAAATCACAATAACTCTTCCCTACTCTTACGACAGAATGAGTCTCTATCCCACGCGCAATTCAGCGTCGTCGCATAGTTTTTCCACACGCTTCTGGCGCGACTCCGGCGTTCTGTAGTAGAAGACCGCCATCAAGGCATTGCGCTGCTGCATGGCAGTCATCTTGCTCCATCCCACGCGCGCCTTTGGCCTCAAACGAAACGCGGCAACGATGACCGGAGGCAGCTCGCGTTCCCCTTCCATCGTAGAGAGCAAGCGTTCCGCCATCTGCTCTGCGCGCCTCATTCGCGCATCATCGCTCGTTGGCTCCATCACCCATTTGCCAATCTCGCGTCGCATAGACTCGGTCAGTTCCACGTACCACTCGCGCAAACCCGTCTCGTCATCCAGCAGTGCTGCAAGCTGGTCGGGCAGCTCGGCCTCTCGTGGCTCCAGATCCGGGGCGATTAGAAACTCGACGGTGTCTCCCACGTGCGAGCCTGCTGCAATTTGCATCTTCTTATTGACCAGAAGAAACTGTCCCGCATGCTGCGCACCCGTAAACAACGAAGTTCGAAAGATCTCGCCGCCTACCTGCACAGTGACGCGTTGCCGCACCGTCTTTTTCCAAGCCTTCGCCGCGTCGAAGGGCAGCCACGCGATAACCCATCCCAAGCTACCTTTCATCGGCTCCAGCACCGCCTGAAACCTCTTCGAGTGATCCGCCACGGACTCCTCCCGATGCCACTATCGTACCTCTGAGGCATGGCCTTGCGCAGGCGCGATAAACTCATAGCCATCGCTACCATCTCCAATCCGCGCATTTTTCTATCTGCTGGGGAAGCCTCGGGCGACCACTATGGCGCGGGGATCATCGCCTATCTGCGAGCTCGCCTTCCTGAGGCAAGCTTCACCGGACTGGGTGGCGCAGAGATGGCCGCAGCCGGGCAACAACGCGTGGTGCGCGCCGAGGACGTCGCCCACATGGGCTTCACCGAGGTTGTCCGCCATGCGCCGTATATCTACATGCAGTACCGCAAACTGGTGGCGTCCATTCGGCGCGAGCGGCCCGACGTTGCCGTCCTCATCGACTTTCCCGAGGTCAATTTTCGTCTCGCCAAACACCTCAAGTGCCTCGGAGTTCCCGTGCTCTGGTTCGTCAGCCCGCAACTGTGGGCATGGAAGCGCGGACGCATACGTCTCGTCCAGCGCTACGTCGACCGCATGATGGTGATCTTCCCCTTCGAGGCACCGTTCTACCAGGCCCGCGGTGTAGACGCCGAGTTCGTTGGCCATCCTCTGGCCGCGCTTCCGCTGCCCACCATCACTCGCGAAGAATACGCTACAAAATACAGACTTGATCCCGCAAAACAATGGATTGCACTTCTCCCCGGCAGCCGTCAGAGCGAGGTTCACAAGAACCTGGCGGAGATGTTGGGTATGGCCGTACGTTACCCACGCGATGCTGAGTACCTAATTCCAGTCGCATCGACAGTGCATTTCGAACAAGTGCAATACCAGGTCGATGGTCAGCTTCGCAGCTGGCGTAAAGTGGCCGATCCAGCCGCGTATCTCCCAACAGTGAGGCTCGTCCCAGATGCGCGCGCTGCCCTGTTTCATGCCCGTGCCAGTGTGGTTGCCAGCGGAACGGCGACCGTGCAGGCGCTGACCATTGGTAACCCATTTGTAGTGATTTACCGCGTCTCCGCGCTCACCTTTGCGCTGGCCAAACGACTCATCCGCTACCCCGCCGAGATTCCTGCCGAACCAGACACCGACGGCAATCTACCTATTGCGATGGCCAACCTGGTTGCGGGGCGGCGCATTGTTCCAGAACTGCTGAACCGCCGCTTTACGGCCGCCAATCTGGAGGCCGCGCTGCGCCCGCTTCTGGAAGACACGCCCGATCGCAGCCATATGATCGCAGCTCTTGCCGAAGCCCGCACCCGGTTGCTGCCCAAATCCGCCGAAGACCCCATACGCCGCGTCTCGGAGGCCGTTGTTCAGCTTCTGCAAATTACGAAAACCGACGTACCCCGAAACACCGCAACAATCGTCTAATCTTTTGGGGCTCAACAACAGTCGGCAACACGGCTGATGCATCCAATCTCCAGAATCGTTCATAGGCGTTACCATTGTTTCAGGCTGAACCGCACTTGAGGATTGACGCAAGAATGTCTCTTTTACCTCGAACCCGCCTCGGAATTCGGACCACCATTAGTTTCCACACGATTGTCGCAGGGTTATTGGCCATCTTTACGGCCTCAATTCCAGCGAATGCAGCGCCCGTGCGCCCGCAGCTCAACATCACCGGCACCGTTATCAACGCCAACCTCGAGCCCTCCACCGGCAAGCTCACTGCCACCGCCGACGTCACCTTCACCGCTCTGGAAGACCTCACCAGCGCAAGCTTTGAACTGAATAACGGCCTCAACGTTACATCGCTTACCGACAACTCGGGTGCCGCGCTCAATTTTGAACGGCTATCCTCCAACTTCACGGTGCGCGTCACGTTGCCTACGCCGCTAACCAAAGGCTCCAGCAATATTTTTCACTTCACGTATTCCGGAACGCTGACCGGCTCGGACACGAGTCCTGTTGACGGCATTAAGCTGGCCGCCATCGCGGATCCCATCAGCATGTTGCTGTACCCGGGCCGCTGGTTTCCCATGACTGGCCTGTTCACCGATCGCTTTACGGCTGAGATGCACATCCGTGTGCCTGCCGACTATACGGCTGTCGGTAGCGGCGTGTCGTCTAAGAAGGCATTGCCTGACGGACGCAACGAGTTCACTTTTACCTGGTCGAAGCCGGGATTTCCTGGGACGATTGTCGCGGGCAAGTTTCTTCCGCCGATCACTGCATCGGGGATCAGTAACATCCACGTCTATGTCACCGAGAAGCGCAAAGACGGTGCAGCGGAGTTCGCCGCTCTGGCGGGGCGTGAGTTTGAGTTTATGACCAACCTCTTTGGCCAGCCGGATTCTGGGCGCATCAACATTGTGGAGTTGCCCGAGGACGCGGTCTCCGCCTCGTGGGCGCCGGAGATGGCCTGCATCGCCGGTAACCGGATTGTCGATCACAATTCGCAGAGGCTGCTGGCCAATACCCTGGCCCATCAGTGGTGGGGCTCCGAGGTCTCACCCGAAACGCTTAATGACGCATGGATCACCAACGGCATGAGCCGCTACGGAGAGCTGATGTACCTGGAAGACTCGGCTGGCAAGAACGCCTTCCAGACCGCAATCGGCGATGTGTCCGCAGGAGCTCTGGCATACGACACGGAGCCTCTCAGCACGCTTGGCCGGCTCGATCCATTCTCGCCTCAGTTTCAGTCGATGACGCTGGAAAAGGGTGCCATGGTATTCCACATGCTCCGCTGGCAGATGGGCGACGACACCTTCCAGAGCTTTCTTCGCAACCTGCTGTCGCAGTACGCTGACAAGAGCATCCGCACCTCCCAGGTGGAGACTGTGGCGGAGGCGCAGACAGTCAACGGAGCTAACAACGCTGGCTCTCATCTGGAACTCACACCGTTTTTCTCACAGTGGGTGGATGGCACGGGCGCGCCAGCCTTCAGCAATAAATATGCTGTATACCGTCTGGGAAACAACAAAGGTTTCCGTACTATTGGCTCTATCAGCGAGGACCTGGATCTCTTTCGCATGCCTGTTGAGTTGCGTATCGAGACCGACGGCAAAACCGAAGACCGGCGCATCGATGTGGCCGGTACCGATTCGTCCTACACGGTAGAAACCTTTGGCCGCCCACGCCGCATCTCCATTGACCCGGAGAACTGGCTGTTAAAGAGCACCCCCGACCTGGCCATCCGCGTGGCCGTACTACGTGGCCAGCAGATGGTGGCGCAGGGTGATCTGGTAGGTGCTCTTGCTGAGTACCAGAAGGCGCTGGACGAAAATAAATCCAGCTCACTGGCCTCCTATCGCATCGCAGAGGTTTTCTTCCTGCAGCGCAATTATCAAGCCTCCGCAAACAGCTTCCGTGATGCCCTGCGTGGGGACGGTGACCCGCGCTGGACTGAGGTCTGGAGCCACATCCACCTGGGCTATATCTTCGACTGCACCGGCCAACGAGAGCGCGCTGTCAACGAGTATCGCCTGGCCGTACAGACCAACGACAACACGCAGGGAGCCATCAACGAAGCACGCGCCCGCATTGCTTCCCCCTATTCATGTGCTCGCGCCAATAACTGACATTGCTCGCAATCTGTCATGCGCTATACTCGCCCCTGTGAATTAACTTAAGGAGCCTTCTATGCTCAAAGGATTCCGTGACTTCATCCTGCGCGGCAACGTAGTCGATCTTGCAGTTGCCGTCCTCATCGGCACGGCCTTCGGCGCGGTCGTAACCTCGTTTACCAAGGACATCCTGATGCAGTTGATCGCTGCCCTTGTGAAAACACCCGATTTCTCCGGCCTGGCCTTCTCACTTCATGGAACTCTCATTAAATACGGCAGCTTTCTGAACGCCATCATCAACTTCCTGATTGTGGCCAGTATGATTTACTTCTTCGTGGTGCTGCCTTTGAAATATCTGATGGCCAAGGCGAAGGCGCCCGTCGCGCCAACCACCAAGACCTGTTCGGAGTGCCTCTCAGAGATTCCGTTGAGTGCCCGCCGCTGCAAGTTCTGCTCACAGCCGGTGGCGTAACCACGCCTCATTGTCCGCGCCTACAACTTGTGCTGCATCTTCTGGCGTGCAAGTGCTATGGCCGGTTCAGGTTCTGTCGCGCATCCTAGGATTCGTAGGATATTGTGCCAGTTTGCACTGGAGCAATCCATAACGGCTGTCAACTTGCGGTACGTGCAGCCATGGTCAGGGATCGATTCGCAGCACTAATCACGCATTATCCCTCCGCAAAGAATCAATATGGAACTCCGATGAATCGATTCAGGGCTGTGGGATCGCAGAGAGACCGTTGTAGTATGCCAACACCGCACCTAACACCGTGCAGGATAGCTGGCATGGCATTCAACTTCAGCAAAATAGAGCTTGCTGCGCCTGCAACACGATCCAACCTGTCCAAGCCACCCCAATCCCAGGAGGTTCCACCTGCTGCGGCGCATATCAAGCCCCGTAAGCTCTACTTTGGATCTCCCCCGTCGTCTCCGCTCCGCTCCCACAGTTAGACCAGCTAGAACGACAAGGAGCGCAGCTTTTCCCAGACCGCAGGATCGACCGGAACTCCCAGGCGGAGGTTCTGTTCGCGCAGATACAGCGTCTGTTGGCCTGGGTATCTCACCGGACGGGCGGGATCGAGCGGAGCTGTTGCATGCAGCGATTCCAGAATGCCACCGGAGATGCGGTCAAGCTCCATTGGGTCAGCAAACCTCGTGGGATCGATGGCCAAAAATATCTGACTCATCCCGGATTCGCGTTCTGGATCACGGGGAAGCTGGTAGGTGGCGCGCCCACCCGAGAGCATTGCAGCTAGCATGTCCAGCGCCAGCGAGAGGCCGGAGCCTTTCCAGTAGCCAATGGGCAGAGCACGCTTTGTGCTCTCGATGACAGCAGGGTCGGTGGTCAGTTGGCCTGCTGCATCGTATCCGCCGGGAACGGGCAACTGTTCATTACGCGCCGCGTAAGCGGAGATTGACCCATAGGAGAACTGCGATATGGCCATGTCGAGGACAACGTGCGCTCCATTCGGACGCGGAATCGCGATCACCAACGGGTTGTTGCCCAGTGTAGGCGTATCCGTTCCCCAAGCAGGCAGGTTGGGCAGTGTGTTGGTCCAGCACAGGGCGAAGAGGCCAGCCTCCGCCGCCAGCCAGCCGTAGCTTCCGCCGCGCATCCAGTGGTTGGTGTTGGCCATGGCAACTCCGCCCATCCCATGCTCGCGTGCAAGTTCGATGGCACGTTGCATGGCCGTGTAGGCGTTCAGATTACCCGGCCCAAGATGTCCTTCCCAACGCTCCAGTGCGCCAGCACTTACGACCCGTGTTGGTTCGGCTACAACGTCGATGCAACCGTTAGCCACCATCGCGGCGAAGCGCGGAAAGCGGTTGAGGCCATGGGTGTAAACGCCGTCGCGCGTTGCTTCGGCAAAGAGCTGTGCGCAGAGAGTTGCGCGTTCGCCTCGCAGGCCGAGGTGCAGCATGGCCCTGGTCAGTGCTTGGGTAAGTTCGTGGTAGGCAACTCGCATCGTCACAGTGTCCTGGATTGCATGCAGCTTATTACGCCGAGGCTTCTTCCACGTCTTCCACCTTATCGCCTTCGCCCGGCGCCAGAAACAGGTTCGTTTCCAGGCCATGCTGACGGGTGTAGAGGTCGAAGTAGCGTCCGCCCAGCCGGTACAACGACTCGTGGGTTCCGCGCTCCACGATCAAGCCACCCTCGATCACCAGTATCTGATCGGCGCGACGTATCGTCGACAGCCGGTGCGCGATCACAAAGGTAGTGCGCCCTTGCATCAGGTGATTCAAACCTCCCTGAATCATTGCCTCGGATTCTGAATCGAGCGAGCTGGTTGCCTCATCGAGAATAAGAATTCGTGGATCGGCAAGGATTGCGCGCGCTATGGAGATGCGCTGCCGCTGGCCTCCAGAGAGCTTGACACCGCGCTCGCCAACCACCGTATCGTAGGCATCAGGAAAGCGTTCGGTAAACTCATCCACACGCGCAATCCGGCAGGCTTCCATCCACTGCTCCTCCGTCGCCGCCGGACGCGAAAACATCACATTCTCGCGGATGGTGCCGTCAAACAAAAATGTCTCCTGCAACACCACGCCAAGCTGCTCGCGGAAGCTGCTGAGCCGGATGGTCGCCAGATCCACGCCATCGATCAGCACCTGTCCTGTGCTTGCCGTATGGAAGCCGCAGACCAGGCTGATGATGGTCGACTTACCGGATCCCGACGACCCCACCAGTGCAGTCACTGTTCCCGGCTTCGACTGAAAGCTGATGCCGTGCAGCACCGGCTTGTTCTTCTCGTACTCAAAGACCACATCTTTGAATTCCACATCGCCGTTCACAGCAAACGACTGCGTTCGCGCAGGCTCTGAGTCTTCCTCGCGCTCGTTGAGTATCTCTGTGGTTCGATCCAGCCCGGCAAACGCCTCCGTCAGCTGCGTCCCGATATTCACCAACTGTGCCACCGGAGCCACCAGAAATGCCAACAGCATCATGAACTGGGTGAACTGTCCGATGGAGAGTCGGCCCGCCGCATGCTCATGCGCGCCCAGGTACATGACCAACCCGCCTACCAGCCCCAGCACCAGCGTCGAGGACAGCGTCATAATCGACTGCGCCGTTAGCGAGCTGATCACATTATTCAGAAGCCGCGTTACGCCTGCCGCGAAGACCCGTGCTTCACTCGCCTCCGCATGATAGCCCTTAACCACGCGCACTCCACCCAGCGATTCCGTCAGCCTCCCCGTCACCTCTGCATTCAGCTTGGCGCGCTCGCGGAAGATTGGACGGATGGTACTGAATGCGCGCTGCAGAATCGATCCGAAGAGCAGCAGAATGACAAGGGTCAGTAGCGTCATGCGCACATTCACATGGATGAGCAGAGCAAATGCCACCATGGCCGACAGTATCCCGCCCATAAAGCCAATGAGTCCCGTACCCACCAGGTTGCGCACACCTTCCACGTCCGTCATGATGCGCGCCACCAGCGTGCCTGTCCGGTTTTCGTCATAGAATGCCACCGGCAGCCGCCCGATATGCTCCTGCACCTGCATGCGCAATTCCGAGATCAGCCTCTGCCCACCCTTGCTCAGCAGTTGCGACAGCGCATATGAGGTTCCTCCCTGCACAATCACGGCTACAACGACGCGTGCAATCAGCCAGGGCAACAAATACGTCTTTCCACCCACCATCACCAGATCAATCAAGGGTCGAACCGACTGCGGCAGCACAAAGCCAGACAGCGTATTGATGATCATCAGAAGCAGGCTGAAGCTCAGTAGCCAGCGCCGTGGCACGATCAGCTTCCATACCTCAGGCAGAACTTTCTTCAACTTCGGCTTGGGCCGATTTTTCGTCAGGTCCGCGGTCAGAGCCCGCCCCGTGCCACGGCTCGGCCGGTCTGCAGAGCCCATCCCACCACCTATTCCCCCACCCATCCCATGCGATCCTAACGAAGACATATCTATGAAGTGTACCCTGTGAATGCCCTGAAAACACAGCCCACCCGCAGCTTCAGACAACGGATCAGCTCTACGATGAGTGGGTCATCAAGATTAATCGGCCTATCGGCATACGAATCGGAGGGCCATACGTCAGTACAGTTATAGAAGGGACACCCTCATGGAAAAGATTCTGGCGGGCAAACCACGGAAATTCATCTTTTTTTTGATCCTGGGGGCCTTACTTTCTGCGGCCAGTTCCGCCGCATCGGCCCAGGTTGCTCCGTTAGCTCCGAAGTGGCTGGCAGGGACGTCGCTTCCTCCGGTGGAAACCTTTGCCGATGGATTGACACGGCACCATATCGATCTCACCGAGGCGGCGCTGCTTACCGCGCTGCGCGACCCGGATGGCGATGTGCGAAGCCTGGCAGCGGCTCAACTTGCCGCCATGGATGATCGTCCGGCACTCACAGCGATTCTGGTTGCGTTGGAATCGGAGATCGATCTTCAGGTACAGGTCAACCTGGCGGGCGCGGCCACCTGGCTTGGTTCACAACGCGCACTCGACCGCTTGCAGCGGCTGTGTCAGAACATCAATGTGCCCGCAGCATCGCGATTAGATGCCGCGCGCTATGTCTCCAATAAGAACCTGCCAACCTGCTATTCGTCGGTGGAGCAGATTGAGCAGACAGATCAGGATCCCAATATACGAGTACTGGCCATCACCGCCGCCGTGAACTATCGAGGTCAAAGCGACAAGCCAAAGCTCCTGGCCATCTCTGCACTGTCGGATAGTGCACCCATGGTTCGCATCGCCGCGGCAGATACACTTCGCTACCTCCACGCAACGGACGCAGTCGCAACGCTTCGTCACGCCCTGGAGATCGATGGGGATGATACGGTACGGGATTACCTGCGAGAGGCGATCCGCGATCTATCTGTTACAGAGAAAGAACCGTAAACTATCCTGCTGATTCCCTAATCGGCGGCGTTGCGTGTCCGTCGCGCGGCAATAAACGAGCGGACGCATAGCAGAACATAGACGAGGCAGATCACCGCCATAGCAGCCTGGTCCATAGTCGCGATCGCCGCCTCATGAGAGAACGGTCCGCCCTGCGCCTTCACCAGTTCCACAATCGCCCGTGACCCAGCACCTAGAAAGCCGAGCAGTCCTACTGTAACCGCAACATGCATCCAAAGCATGCGCCGCTTCGCATTCTCGGTGCGGGCCAGCGCCCCAGAGACGGCCAGCGTCAATCCGAACCAGGTTGGTATCAATGCAGTCGGATGCGTGCTGCCGGTGGCCACATAACCCCAAACGCCCAGCACAATCAATAGAACGCCGAAGAATACGGTTAGCTTTGCCATGTTGTACAACTCCTTTTCCATGATCATTCATTCTGAAGTGTCAGCGTTACGCGGCCGCTGCGCTCTTCATTGCCGCCAGCACTTCGTCCGTCGTCCACTCGTTGGTGGGATACCACGCCCGTACCTTGCCATCCTTGCCGATCAGTGCCGTTGATAAGGAATGATTCGGAAGACCTCCATCACCTGGCGTAATCCCTACGTCGAAGAACTCGGTCAACGCGTCTAAATCGCCGGCTGGCGGCACGGCAAAGTCCCAGTGCGCAAAGGCGCGCTTCGCGTTGTCGCCAATATACGTTTCGCCGTAGCTCTTCAGCACCTGTGGAGTATCCGCCTTCGGATCGAAGCTGATGCTGAGCAGGTGCGTTTTGGCGTAGAACACAGGATCGGCAGCAAGTGCCTTGTCGATCTGGGCGAAGTTCCTGCTCATACGAATGCAGTAGTCGGGCAGAGGACAGCGCGTATAGATGAAGGTCAACAACAGCACTCGACCCTTGAACTGACCAAGATGGATGGTGCGGCCATCCTGGTTGGTCAGTTTGAAGTCGGGCACCGTGTCGCCTACCGTTGGGACGTGGTACTGCACGGTGGGCTTATAGTCTGGCCGCGCCTGCGCCGTCACCACAATCTCGTCCAGCATCGGATCCTGGAAGTCGTCGCCCACCTTGTGCACCAGCAGCTTCGCCGTAATGTGGTCGCCGGGGTGCAGCTCGCTGGCCACCGACGGATCCTTCAGCTTATAGGGCATGGTCATCGCTTCCATGAAGCCGGGGACAGCCTCGTGGTCGAACATAATCATTCCCTTGGCCGCGTCCACGCTCACAATCCTGCCGCGGATGGGAAAGGACTTCAACTCGCCCACAGCCGCTGAGGACGCGTCGGACGCACTATTGCCTGGATGCTTACATCCAGCCACTAACGTCGCTATCAGGGCCAATCCAATCACCGCGCGCAATGCAATTCGCATAGGCTCTCCCTCCTGCCTTCATCATACGTGCGACTGGTGTCAACCTTGTGACTGGGTTGCACGCTCCGCGTTTTCCGCAACGCGCAGGCGTATAAAAGGCGTATGGATGGTTCGTACAGACTGCCCCGGCAGATACAGCAGGCGCTGGAGCAAGGCTGGACCATCGTCACCATAAACCAGCGAGCAGCGCGCACCCTGCATCGCAAGTTCGATCTCCACCAGCGCGAGCTAGGTATCCTCCACTGGGAGCCTCCAGCAATTCTCGCCTGGGAACCATGGCTCACCAGCCTATGGCATCGCCTACTATTGGACGGCCTCGCCACAGATCTACTGCTTAACTCCACCCAGGAGCACACTCTCTGGCGGGCCATTATTGCCGCCGACACTGCCCATGCAAGCCTTCGCCCCATCGACGCACTTGCTGAACTTGCCGCCGATGCATGGCGTCTTTTACACAACTACTGCGTCCGCAACCGTCTGCAAGCTACCGTCGCCAACGCCGACACGCGTGCCTTTGCACGCTGGTCACGGGCGTTCGAGCATCGATGCTCCAGCTCACTGTACCTCACCGAAGCGCAGCTCCCTGAAACGTTACGCGCAGTATTCGCCGAAGGACGGTTCGTTCCTCCAACCGGCCTCCTTCTGGTCGGTTTCGACTCAAAGACTCCATCGCAAAACGCCCTGCTAGATGCTCTCCACGCCGCCGGTACCGTTGTTTCAGAACTTGAACAAGGCACCACGATCCGCAGCATCACGCTGGTCGACGCCTCCGATCGACGTTCCGAGCTATCTGCCTGCGCGCGATGGCTACGCGCCCGCCTCAGCGATCAGCCCTCCTGCCGTATCGCCGTCATCGTACCTGCTCTTGAGACCGCCCGCGCCGAAATCGACCGCGTCTTCCGTCAGTCGCTCGCGCCCGAACTCAATGACATCTCGGCGTCTGCCAACTCTGGCCCATTCGAGTTCTCGCTCGGCGTTCCCCTAGCCCAAACTCCGATGGTTGCCACTGCGCTCGACATCCTGCGCTGGGCCACCGGTCCGCTTCCGCTCGACCGCATCACCGCGCTGCTACTTTCGCCCCACTTCGCCACAGTCAGTTCCGTCTCGGAATACTATGCCCGTGCAGAGTTCGACGCCTTCGTGCTGCGTTGCCAGACTCTGCTTCAACCGCAGATTTCGCTCGACGAACTATACTCGCTCGCATCCAACCCAAAGCATAGCCCCTCCAATCTGAGCATCCTGCTACAACACCTAAACGCTCTGCGTGCGTTATTTCCCCGCATCCAACGTGCGGATCGCAGCTATGCCGACTGGGCCGCGGCCATTCACGAGCTGCTGGAAACCGCTGGATGGGCCAGCAGTGGCCGTGATACCAGCTCCGAATTCCAGACACGCCTGAAATGGGAGAGCGCACTGGAAGAACTGGCGAGCCTGGATTTTGATTCAGCATTCGACTCGCACAGTGGCGGCCCGCGCGTCTCCTTCTCCGATTCACTCACCGCACTCACGCGCATCGCCTCGCAAACGCTCTTTGCTCCCGAATCGCGTCATGCCCCCATTCAGATCATGGGACCGCTGGAATCCGCCGGCTCCAGCTTCGATGCCCTATGGTTTCTCGGTGCCGATGATCTAACGTGGCCAGCGAGGCCCAATCCAAATCCCCTTCTACCCTGGCTGCTGCAACACGATCTTGCCATGCCCGGCGCCGACCCAGCTAAGGACTCCGAGCATGCCCGCCGCATCACGCAGCGCATCGTCGCAAGCGCACCCACCGTCCTCTTCAGCTATGCACAGCACTCCGCTGAGGAAGGCCAGCAGCGCCCATCACCCGTAGTTACTGGGCTGGCTGCGACGGGCCTGGTCATCGAGCCGCGAAATGTTCATCAGATCGCTCCCCCTGACGACATGCCCGCGCCTGTCCAGCTCGAATCCCTGCCCGACGACACACCCGTCCCGCCCCCACCCGATCGTGTTCTGCAGGGCGGTGCGTCAATCCTGGCCTCGCAGGCTGCCTGTGGCTTCCGCGCCTTCGCAGAGAAGCGCCTGTTTGCATCCGCGATCCAACCTATCTCGCTCGGTCTAGACCCCAGCGAGCGCGGCAACCTCGTCCACACTGTGTTGGAGCGCTTCTGGGCCAAGGTTGAGACGCAGGCCGCACTCAAACAGCTGACCCATGCCGATCGAAATGCTCTGCTCAACCAGTGCATAGACGATGCCTTCACCAGGGCTTACGCACAACCCGCTGCCGGTTGGCCCCACGCCTACCTCAGCGCCGAGCGCGAACGCCTGTTACGGCTGCTCGGTCCGTGGCTCGACTTCGAAGCCGGCACACGCGCACCCTTCCTCGTCCAATCGCGTGAGCAGACCCTCCACGATGTTCACATTGGTCCACTGCGTCTTGACATCCGCATCGATCGCGTCGACCTTGCACTCAATGACGGCCATCCCTCAGGCGAGATCATCCTCGACTATAAGACCGGTCCAGCCCGCCCAGCCGACTGGCTCGGGAACCGCCCTGATCAGCCACAGCTCCCACTCTATGCCGTCGTCTCCAGTACGGAAGCTGTTGGCGAGGATGCCCAGGAGCTTGCCGCCCTTGCATTCGCCTGCGTCCGCCCAGGTCAGGACATGGGACTCCAGGGGTATCAATCTCGCGACCGGGTTCTGCCTAAGGCCACAAAGATGAAAGCTGCAAGTCTTCAGGATCAGGTCCATCAGTGGTGCGTGGTCCTTACTGCGCTGGCCGAAGAATTTTACACAGGCCAGGCCAACGTCGATCCAAAAGACTACCCAAAGACCTGTAGCCACTGCAATCAGCGCCTGCTCTGCCGCCTTGATCCGACCTCACTCGACGCCCATTCTGTTGACGAGGACGCTGACGCCGACCCCAGCCCCTCCGATTCCAATAGTTTGGAGGAGACCTATGACTGATCTCCTCCATTTTCCCTCCAGCGCGCCGCCCGATGCCGAGGCACGCCGTCAGGCACTCGACATCCACAGGTCGTTCATCGTTGAAGCTCCCGCTGGCTCCGGCAAGACCGGCCTGCTCATCCAGCGCCTGCTGAAGCTACTTGCCGACCCCTCGGTCGAGCAGCCTGAGCAAGTCCTGGCTATCACCTTCACACTGAAAGCCACCGCTGAGATGCGCGACCGCGTCCTCGCCCACCTGGCCGCCGCGACATCGGAGTCAGTGGCTACCGAGAATGAATTTCAGTCACTGACGTATACCCTCGCTCAGGCCGTCCTGGCCCGTGACCGCGAGCTCGGATGGGAGTTGCTCGATCATCCGCACCGCCTCAATATCCGCACCATCGACTCGGTATGTGCACAGATTGCGCGCACTCTGCCTGTACTCTCCGGCTCCGGTGGCCGCCTCATCCCTACGGAAGATGCCGGCCCCCTCCACCGTGAAGCGGCACGCCGCACCTTGCTGCTGCTTGGCACCGGCGACGTCGCCTTCGACCAGGCCCTGCGTAACCTTCTTTTGCACCGAGATGGCAACCTCGCAGACTGCGAATCGCTGCTGGCCGAAATGCTCCGCCTGCGTGACCAATGGGGCGACCTGATTCCCCTCACACCCATCCAGCTTGATGACGATTGGCTGGATACTCATGTACTGCCTCGTCTCGAACTCGCCCTCGACCACGCCATCCAGGCTGCACTTAGGCCTCTTACAGAAGCCTTACCCGTCGGCTTTCTCGCAGAGCTAACTACCCTAGCCGCGGACCTCGCTCCCGCAGCCCCATATGACCTGGAAACCCCGTCTCCTATCGCACTCTGCGCCAGCTTGCACACCCCGCCTGAGGCTACTGCATCCCATCAGGACCACTGGCTCGCCCTCATTCATCTTCTAATTTCAGGTAGCGGAAAACTCCGTAAAGAAAGAGGAATTACCAGCCGTTTCTTAAAGTTTAACTATAATAGAAAATCACGCGAACATACCCGTCTACTCGCACTTATTAATCAACTCCACGGACGCGACGACCTCCTCCTCGCCCTAAAGAATGTTCGCGCACTTCCCACCTGCCACTACCCGCGCAACCAGTGGGCCGTCGCCAAATCCCTGTTCCGTGTCCTCAGTCACGCGTTGATTGAACTGCAACTCGTCTTTGCCGCGCGCAACCAATGCGACTTCACCGAGATTAATCTTCTCGCCCGACAAGCCCTTACCGCCGAATCCGGTCCAGATGATCTGGCTGCAGCGCTGGGTGCACGCCTGCAACACCTACTGGTGGACGAGATGCAGGACACGTCCAGCACGCAGTACGATCTCATCGAGAGGCTTACCACTAATTGGGACAGTTATTCGCAAACCGTTTTTCTGGTCGGCGATCCCAGACAATCTATTTACCTCTTCCGTCAGGCGAGGGTGGAACGCTTTGTCAACGCAATGCACACCGAACAGCTTGGCGACCTGCCGCTTAGCCGCCTGCACCTGACAGCAAACTTTCGCTCTCAAAGCACCCTTGTCGAACAGTTCAACCACGACTTCGCCCTCATCTTCCCCTACCGGGCTGACCTCCACGCACTGCCCTATACCGCCGCACAATCCACGCTCCCTGCGTCTCCCTACGCCCGAGCGACTGTCTGGCATGCCAATCCCATCCCACCCGCCACAGATTTGGATGGCCCTGCTGTGGGTACCGAGAGCGGTGCGCGCAACACGGACACAACCTTGTCCGCACGGGTACTCGATGCCCAGACAATCCGCCGTATCGCTTTAGACTGGCGTGCAAAGCCTCTTCCTCCGGGCCGCACCAAGCCATGGAGTATTGCCGTTCTGGTAAGCGCACGTTCCCATCTGAACGAGATCGTCGCCGCACTCAAGCAGGATGGAGCGGACGGCACCATTCCCTTCCGCGCGGTCGAAATCGATGCTCTCAGCCAGCGGCAGGAGGTTCTCGACCTCACCGCTCTCACGCGCGCACTGCTCCATCCCGCAGACCGAGTTGCCACGCTTGCCCTGCTACGCTCGCCCTGCTGCGGACTTTCACTCTCCGACCTGCACACGCTTACTGGCACGGATGATCCAAGCCTGCAAGACTTCTGCATCCGGCGCCTGATCGTGTCGCGTGGACCTCTGCTTCCCAATGAATCGCGCCAGCGCATAGAACGCGTCCGGGACGCCCTCGAATCGGCAGCCAGCCAGCGCGCGCACCTCACCACTTCTCAGCTCGTCGAACGCACCTGGCGCTCTCTAGGCATGGATGCATACCTGAACCAGACTGAGCTTAGTAACACATTTATTTTCTTCAACTTACTTGATAATCTTGAATCACAACTTGCAATAAATTCTTCCTCTGACCCGCTTGATTCAAGCCGCCTTGATGAACACCTCAAGAAGCTATTTGCCGAACCCAATTACGTTCCCGACAACATCGTCTTCGTCGATATCCTAACCATCCACAAGGCCAAGGGACTGGAGTGGGACGTCGTCCTGGTTCCATCGCTCGAACGCCAGTCCGCAGTCGATCGCAACCGCCTGCTTACGTGGTCTGAACTCGAACCAACAGGCCAGTCCGAAGACCTCTCTGCACACCTCATGCTTGCACCCATCGCAGCCAAAGGCGAGAACATCGACCCCCTCACCCGTTGGCTAAATGGAATCCACCGCGCCCGCCAAGCCGCTGAACGTAAGCGCCTCTTCTATGTCGCCAGCACACGCGCACGGCAGGAGTTGCATTTATTCGCCACCCCGCAAATTACATCCAGTGGAGAAATCCGTCCCCACCCGAACAGCCTCCTCGAAGCTGCATGGCCGGCCGCTGGAGCCCACTTCGCTGCCATGGAGCCGCGCGCGGCTGAAACTATCGATCTCGACCTCGCCGCGTCGGGCACATCCGGCAAGTTACAACGCCTGCCACTCAGCTTCGATCCGGAGGTCCGTTTCGCCGCAGCCCGCACTCACAGATTGCCGTATGGCGATCCCGACAGCGACACAGCCTCCAACCAGGCCATCTTCTCCCGCCCCGAGGGCTCCTTTGCGGCACGCACCTTCGGCAATGTCGTTCATGCCGCCCTTGAAATCTTCGCCAATCGCATCGCCAACGGACACTCTTCCGCTGAGCTGCTCGCCGAACTTCCTTCCTGGACGCCGCGCATCACGGCACTACTGCGTGCTGACGGTCTCGCCCATACCATCGTCCTTCGCCTTGTCCGCGAGACACGTGCCGCACTGGAAAATATGTTGCGCGATCCCGACGGCCTGTGGCTGCTTGCACCCAACGCATGCGCCGCCAGCGAACTCGCCCTCAGCACATGGGCCACAGCACAATCATCCGATGTAACACGCCCCATCTCTATCCGAATCGACCGCATCTTCCGTGCCGGCACAGAACCCCACGCCCCGGGCGACGATGTTCTCTGGATCATCGACTATAAGACAGGCTCCCACGGCTCATCCGGCCTCGACGACTTTCTCGCCGCACAGCGCACCACCTACGCCCCACAGTTGGAGACCTACGCTCGCGCCCTTACCCAGCTTCCGCACCCGCCAGACCGTCCCGCCCCCAAAGAAGTTCGTCTCGCGCTCTATTATCCAACTCTGCCGCGCCTGCTGTGGTGGACCTTTGCCTGAACAACAGGAGGCATGACCAGAAACATCTTCGTGGTTGCCGAATTATTCCACTAGCGAAGCAAGCGCACGCTCTAACTTCACTCCACGCGAGGCTTTCAGCAGCACTGCATCGCCGGGCCGCAGATTCTGTTTCAGCCACACCCCAGCCTCTTCCGGTGTCGCTACAAAGTGTGCCTCGGTCGCAGCCGCTCCCTCCACCAGAGCAGCCGCCAGCCCGCGTACTCCGATCACTACATCAACGCCACGCTCCGCCATGCGCAGTCCGCACGCCCGGTGCATGTCTACGCCCTCCGGACCAAGCTCCAGCATCTCACCCGCCACAACGATATGCCTTCCGTCATGTGTCACCGGCATCGCCAGTAGCGCGTCCACCATCGCATCCAGAGCGCGCGGATTGGAGTTGTAGCAATCGTTGATTACCGTCGCGCCGCGCAGTGCAAAAACCTCTCCGCGCTTGTCGCCTGCATGCAGCTCACCCACAGCAGCTGCACACTCCGCCAGCGGCATGCCGGTGCGCATTCCCACCGCAATCGCCGCCAGCGCATTGTGCACATTGTGTCGGCCCAATAGATGCAGTTGCACACTGGCCCGTTCACCTTGCGCAGTCACGGTAAACAGCACGCCCTCCACACCAAGCTCTGTAATCCCGCCTGCTCGAACGTCGGCGCAATCGCTCAGTCCATACAAGACGGCGCGTTCGCCCATACCTTCGCCAAACTTCGCTACATAGTCATCGTCGCTGTTCAGCACTGCAATTCCATCCGGTGGCAATGCCGCGATCAGCTCATATTTCGCGCGCGCAATCCCCACAATGCCCTCAGCAAAGTACTCCAGATGCACCGGCGCGACGTTCGTCACCACCGCCCAGTTCGGTTCTGCAATTTTTGCCAGAGCCGTAATCTCTCCCGCGTGGTTCATGCCCATCTCGACCACCGCGATCTCGTGCTCTGCCTCCAGCTTTAGCAGTTGCAGTGGAAGCCCAAAAGCATTATTCAGATTACCCTGCGACTTCAGAACACGAAATCGCGAACCCAGCACCTGCGCCACGGCTTCCTTGGTCGTCGTCTTTCCCGCAGACCCGGTAATCGCGACCACGCGGCCGCCCCAGTGCCGCCGCACTCTGAGCGCCAGCTGTTGCAATGCCGTAAGCACACTATCCGGCTCTGTGTTGGAAACACGCAGCAGGCGCCTCCCATCCATCCCCTCCGGCGCACTCCATCCGATGCTCACAACCGCAGCCACCGCGCCGTTCGCCAGCGCCGTCTCCACATAATCGTGCCCATCCAGCCGTTCGCCACGGACAGCAAAGAACAACTCGCCAGCAGCAACCGTACGTGAGTCGATGGAGTAACCCACGGTCTCCACATCACCCGGGAAATCACCCTCGGCGTGTATCCAATCGGCCACCTGGCCCAACGTTAGCTTCACTGCATCTCCTTCAAGACTGCCTCCGCGACGGTTACGTCGTCGAACGGGACTGTCCGGTCGCGCAACACCTGCACCTTCTCGTGTCCTTTTCCTGCAAGCAACACAATGTCCCCTGCCCGTGCCGCCTTGATCGCGACCGCAATCGCAGCCGCGCGGTCTGGCTCGACGGTGTACTTGGTCGTCGTCTCGCGAACGCCCTCCAGCGCCTCTTTAATAATCGTCATCGGCTCCTCGCTGCGCGGATTGTCGCTGGTCAGCACCACCAGATCGCTACCCTCACCCGCCGCTCGTCCCATCTTCGGACGCTTGGTGCGGTCCCGATCGCCGCCGCATCCAAACAGCGTAATCACTCGCCCGCCGCGCTCTCGCGCTAACTCCCGCCCCAGCGCAATCAGATTCCGCAGCGCATCATCCGTATGCGCATAATCGACCACCACCGTGAATGCAGCTTCCGCCGAACCCGGCACCACTTGAAATCTCCCCGGCACCTGCTGCAACTTTGGCGCAGTTGCCGCAATTTCGTCCAGCGTCAGTCCTCGCGCCAGCGCCGCACACGAAGCCGCCATCAAGTTGTAGATATTGATCCAACCCGTTAGCGGAGAAACCATATCCGCTGTGCCACGTGGGGTTACAAAATCAAAACGCGTTTCCCCAGCCTTGATTTCGATACGCTCAGCTCGATACGTTCCGTATTCATCGGTTCCAAACGTCATTAGTTGGTGATGACAGACTTCTCGAGCAAGAATCCCGCCGAATGAATCGTCAATGTTCACAACCGAGGCCCTGGGCGGGTCCGCGCCAACTCCTTCAAAGAGCCGTGTCTTCGCAGCAAAATACTTCTCCATCGTCCCGTGATAATCCAAATGGTCCTGCGTGAGATTGGTGAAGATCGCCACGTCCACCGGAATTCCCCACACGCGCTCCTGGTCGAGTGCGTGCGAGCTCATCTCCATTACAGCTTCCGTTGCCCCTGCGGCGACGCCGTCCGCAAAGATTTTCAGTACATCCGAAGCCTCGGGAGTAGTGTGTAGCGACTCGCGCACCTCATTGCCCACATGCGTCTCAATCGTCCCGATCAGAACGCACTTGCGACCAACGCTACGCAGCATCTGCTCCAGTAGATATGCTGTCGTGGTCTTGCCGTTCGTTCCCGTCACCGCGCTCACTGCAAGCTTCCGCTCCGGATGCCCCAGAACTGCCGCGCTTAGTTCGGCCAACGCGCGACGTCCATGCTCCACATGCGCCGCAGCCATCTCCGGGTGCTCCCGCCGCAGCTTCGCATAGGCCTCCTGCGAGTCGGTCACAATTGCAACCGCGCCCTGTGCAATCGCCGCGTCTATATACCGGTTGCCATCCGTCGTCCCACCGCGCATGGCCACAAAGGCCGCACCGGCACGCACCCGTCGCGAGTCATACTCCACACCGACGACTTCGCCGCTGCCCCCGACATACTCAATACTCGATATTTCTTCTAGCGCGTCCGCCAAGTGCATACTCTGATTCTATGTCCGCGTGACGATGGGGCCGCATAGCAAAGTGCTGGCGGCGCAGCTCGCCCTACCGCGCGAAACGCACAACCACCGCCGTACCCAGCGGTACCATGGTTCCAGCCGCCGGAGCCTGTTCGCGTGCTACACCACTGCCCACCGGCTCCACCCGTAGTCCCAGACCCGCCGCCGTCTCCACTACGTTGCGCAGAGCCGTGCCCGTAAACGATGGTACGGCCACACGCGCACCCGCATCCACTACCACAGATCCATTGCCGTGCGCCTGCACCGGCGGAGCAACCATGGATGCACGCAATCCAGTGGAATTGCCCGATGCACTGTCGGGCATTGCAGAATTTGTACCACCATTTGCCTTGAAAATCGTCAACGCCTTCGCCGGCAAAAGGTCCAGGAGGCGCGATGTCTTTGTGTTGCCGGAGGCCTGTGAGCTCACTGTAGATGTGCTGCTCGTATGCTCCGAAACAGATGCATTGCTTGCGGCCGCGCCCGGCTCATTGCCGGTTGGTGCATGCAGTGGATCGTCCGCCGGTAGATTGTTGACCGCATCATACATTGCATTTAAGTCACTCAGGGGCTCACTTGGCGCGTCTCCTTGTGTGCCCTGAGAACTTGCTGCAAGTAGTTGTTTCGTCGTTTTGATTGGCTGATCATAAGGCACGCCCAGGTATTCCAAAACTTGTTGCGCCACCACCTGAAAGACCGGTGCCGAAGTCTCTGCGCCGTAGCCGCTGCCCACCGTTGGTGTGTCGATCACCACCGCAATCGAGATCGCAGGAGAACTGACTGGCGCAAAGCCCGCGAAGCTCGCCACCAGCTTCGTATGCGAGTAGGTATGCGTCACGGGATCGACCTTCTCGGCCGTTCCAGTCTTGCCACCGGAGCTGTAGCCGTTCAGCGCAGCCGCCTTGCCGGTGCCTTCGGTCACGACGCCTTCCATAATCGATCGCATCTGGGCCGCAGTAAGCTCCTTTATGACTCGATGTGCGCCATCCGGCAGCGTCGATGGTAGCTGATTTTCGGGATGGAACGCGGCCGGCTGTAGCCGCGGATTACCCTTCAACATGTCGGTGGACTGCAACAGGATGTGTGGTGGCATGTACACGCCTCCATTTGCAATTGTGCTTACCATGGTTACAAGCTGGACGGGCGTTACGCCAATCTCCTGACCAATCGCCAGCGACAAGATGCTGGTCGATCCCCATTTCTTTGGTGGCGCTAAGAGCCCGCGCGTCTCGCTGGGCAACTCAATGCCCGAGCGATCGCCAAAACCGAACCCACGAATATATTTGTAGAACGTATCTGGACCGGTTTTCAGCGCCATCTTCGCAGCGCCCACGTCGCTTGAATGCTCCAGCGCGTACTGCACTGTCACCACTCCAAAGTGGTCAGACTTATCGTCATGCAGCGTACGTCCAAACATGGTCATCTGACCGCCCTGACAGTCCACAGAATCCGTCGGCTGCACTCCAGCCGCATCGATTGCCGCCGAGTAGGTCACCAGCTTAAACGTCGAGCCAGGCTCATAGATATCGCTTACCGCGAGATTGGTAAGCGATCCCGGCTCCATATGCCGTGAGTCGTTCGGGTTGAATCGCGGCGAAATCGCCAACGCAAGGATCTGCCCGGTATGCGGATCCTGTACCACAACTGTGCCATGCAGCGCCTTCATCTTCGCCATCTGCGCGTCCAGTGCGCGCTCCGCCATGTACTGAATGTTGGCGTCGATGCTAAGTACAAGATTGTCACCTGGTAGCGGCTCATTCTCCACGCTGTCCATTACATGCCGCTTGGCATCCACCGCCTTCATCATATGGCCGGGTGTGCCATGCATCTCATCGTCAAACTCCTGCTCCAGGCCGCCCAAACCCGTATCTTCGCTGCCTACGTAGCCCAGCACCTGCGCTGCAAGGTCATTATTCGGATAGAACCGCTTGAATTCCTTCTGAAAGTGAACACCCTTCAGATTCAACTCGCGCACCCGATTCGCAGTGTCCGCGTCCACCCTCCGCGCTACCCAGGCAAAGTCCTTCGATTCATTAAATCGCGTCAGCATTTGCGCCTGCGAGGTAAATCTGTCTTCGTCATCCTTATGCACGACCCTGGACAATATCTCAGCCGCGTTGGCGCGGTTTTCACCCAGCTCCGATGGGTCCACAAAGATCGAATCCACCAACACGGTCATCGCCAGCTCGCGCAGATTCCGGTCGTACAGCACTCCGCGTTGTGGTGCCAGTTCGTATGCGCTGTTCTGCTGACGCTTGGCTTTATCCACCCACTCCCCGTGTTGCACCACTTGTAGCGAAAACAGGCGCACTCCAATTGCACCTACCCACACACAAAAGAAGATCGCCACCCACGCAAAGCGCACTTTGCGGATCGGTGCGGTCAGTGTCTTGCGTTGCGTCGGTCGGGTCACTCTACTCATAAAAAGTCAAAAGAAGTTGTGGTGATGAGCGTGAGCGTTGTTGAAGAAGCAACCGGCTTCCGGGACAAAGCTCCCTCCGCACACAGCCGGAGCCCTTGATACTCATAACCCACAACTGTACCTAGGGCAGCGTCGGCGTGGATGCCTGCGCCAGCACAGGTGCGTTATTGCCGGCTCCATCCGGCCGCACGATCTGACCAGGCGCCGGCGCTTCCAACCCAAGCTGAGCGCGGGCAATCTGGTCGATGCGCACAGGATTGCTCAACTGCGCCTCGCTCAGCCGGAGTTGCCGGTTCTGCTCCAGCATCTGGTCCACCAGTTGCTTCTGCGTCTCTACCTGATAGCCAATCTCAATCGCAGAAAAATGCTGCCATACATACACCATCACCAACACAAATAGAATACTCATCGTCAGAGAGAAGATGCGCATCTCCCGTCTGCGCTCTGGATCGTCAGCCTTCACAATGCGGCTGTTGTCAATGTGCTTGAGGAAGAAAACCTCGGGCGTCGGTCCACGGCGTGCGCTCTTTTGCAGATCAAACAGCTCGCGATTGTGATGTATACGCGACTGCTGCGCATGGCCCATATTGCCCATGCCTATTCCGTACATCGCTCCATGCCCTGCTGTCGCCATTGTCGCCATCGCCCCTCCTTTAGCCTTTGTATTTCCCTGCCGTTAACTGTTCCTTGACCCCTGCTCCCTGCTTTTCAGCCGCCCGCATCTTTGCGCTTCTCGATCGCGGATTTCGCATCTGTTCCTGCTCTTCCGCAACCACCGGCTTCTTGGTCAACACTTGCAAGATCTTCTTCTGCCCGGCTTCGCGAAAACTGTCTTTCACCAGCCTGTCTTCCAAAGAGTGGAAGCTGATCAACACCAGCCTTCCTCCCGGCTTCAACAGAGACGGCGCGCATTGCAGCAGCGTCCTGATCTCTCCCAACTCATCATTCACTCGAATTCGAAGCGCTTGAAAGGTCCTGGTCGCCGGATGAATCTTGTCACCTTTCATTGATGGGGCCGCGGCCGATACGATTTCAGCCAGTTCTGCTGTCGTCCGTATCGGCCGGGCCCTAACAATGGCTCTGGCGATTCTCCGCGACCTCCTTTCCTCTCCGAATTCGTAAATCAGGTCGGCGAGTTCGTTTTCGTCTTCCTGATTTACCACTTGCTCGGCCGTCTCTCCCCTGCACGTGTCCATCCGCATATCAAGGGGTCCTTCGGACCGAAAACTAAATCCTCTTTGTGCCTCGTCCAACTGCAGGCTGCTCACTCCAAAGTCCGCCAGCAATCCGTCCAAACTCCCCGGCTCGATCACAGTGGCCAACTCTGAGAACGCTCGTGGCTCAAACACCACCGTCGGCATCGCATCGCTCAGTTCGGCTCTGACTTCTTCCATCCGCGACTTGGCTAGCTGCATCGCCTCTGAATCGCGGTCGAAGCAGATCAACCTGCCCGTCCCACCGAGCCTCTTCGCAATTTCTGAAGAGTGTCCGCCCAACCCAACCGTCGCATCCACCATCACGCCGCCGGGCCGCACATTGAGGTACTGCAAAACTTCTTCTAAAAGAACCGGCACATGTTGCGGTTTATTCATCCCATCCGCCTCTGTGCTGCCCCTGGGGGCCAAAACAATCTCTTCCTACGTCTCGTTCGTCTTTCCCGCAAAAGAACTCAAATCCTCGTCCGTCAACTCGACCACGCCTGTAGCCTTGGTCATCATGCTGGTGAAGACTTCGCTGTTCACAACCTCCAGCAGCGTCTGCGACCCCAGCACCTCAACGTCGCCCGTCACCTTGGCCATCTCGCGCAGCTTCTGAGGAATCAGCAACCGGCCCTGCGCGTCCATCTCCGCCATCTGCCCGTAAAAATTCGTCACATCCTGGAACTTCCGCCGTACAGGGTCCATGGGAGACATCTTCTGTAGCGACGCCTCAATCGCCTCCCACTCCTTCAGCGGATACACCTGCGCCCGCTTGCCATCCATACTCGTGATGTAGAACTGCGGCCCGTATACCTCATCCACCCGGCGCTTGAACTCAGCCGGCAGCTTCAGCCGGCCCTTCTCGTCCACGCGCGTTGGGTGATTGCCTCGAAACATCACAACCTCAAGATCCGAACCATACTAGCCAGCCCACTAGATACAGCTTCGGGGAGTAAACTGGCCTTGAAGTGAGCGATCCAATCCGCTTTACTCCAATTTTTACCACTTGACTCCACAACGCAATCCTGCCGCAGCCGAATCTTCTTTGCAAGCCCTAATTTAGGAATGCGGAGACTTATTTTTACGCTAAATGTGGAAATATCTACATGTAGAGGGGATTAAGCCACAACCGCTATATGTAGTGTTAAGCCGGATGGTTCGTCTGCAAACTTCCTCTTGCAGCCCAATCTGACTTGAGATAGCAAAAAAAAAGCGAAAGTAGTCCCCCGTCAAACAATCTACAGCTCCCATTTCATATGCCGATTGCGACCCAGCAACCACACCAGGTACGCCAGCACAATGAGGTTCGCCACCAATAGGAGCACCCGCACCCAATCCGGATGGCGTGCGATCTCGAATACCTCCCAGGGAAGAAATGCTGTCGTTACGCCTACCGTCATGTACTCCGCCCACACCTGCTCCAGCACCAGACCGATGCCTTCCACCGAGCGCAACACCGCATAAAAGATCGTAGCCAGGCCAATCTGCTTCAGTCGTTGCGACGTGATCGTGTCCAGGTGGTCCAGCACCCACGAAACAAGCCGTCCATCGGGATCGACACGCAACCTCTCCGCCAGTCGCAGTGCCGAGTCGCCCAGGTCGTGATGGATAAAGTGGATGGCCCCCACGCCGACTAACAAGAAGAAGACCGCCTCCGCCAGCTTGAACAGACCGATCAGTAGCAGGCCGTTATCGTGGTGCCGGGCGGCATGCTCGTGGGTTGCACCCATCCCACGAACACATCCCTGGTCGGCTAACTTTCCTCTGGCTTCGTTCACATCTTCGATTTCAATCCCACTCATACGCTTCTACGCCGCGTCCCCACTGCAAAAATGACCCGCATCCAGTTGACGGCTGACCCGTGCGATTGTCAACCGATAGGCATACAACTTCGAACGTAGGAATTAGTCCGCTGTTGGCCGAATGGCCGCAAGCAACCTCCCCGTTCGCGTAGAAATCCCATTGCTTCCGCAATTCATCCGTTCTGCGACCCTCTCAGGGTAGAGGTGGAAGTGCGCTTAGGTAACGCACCAGGTTCTGCAGGTCTGTCTGCGTGAGCTTATTGCCATAGGGTGGCATGGGGTTGGGAGTACTGGTGCTGGTCTTTGCCGGCGGAGTGACAATCGCCGCTCGTATCTGGTCCACCGTACGCCGCGATCCCAATCCGTTCAGCGACGGCGCAATGTCGCCACCTTCGCGCCCAATGCGATGGCACACTAAACAGTTATTGTCTGCAATCACACTCTTCAAGTGTTCGACACTCGAGACATCCTGCGTCCCAGCGCTGCTGGGAGCAGAAGCAGCCACTGCCGGCGGTGTCGCCGGGGCTGAAACCGCCATGCCCAACGGTGTCAGGCGTACAAGACGACCCGGCTTGGCGTCTTCGATCATCCATAACGCTCCATCGGGCGCCACCTCCATATCGCGGACTCGGAAGCCCATGTTCCAACGTTCGACTGCCTGCGCCCCTCCCTTGCCATCCATGGTGATGCGTGTAAGTGACATGGATGCCAGGCCTGTTGCAAAGGCCGACCCGTTCCATTGCGGGAACATGGCCCCTTTGTAGAACATCAGGTTGCCCGGTGCGATGACGGGGACCCAGTAGATGACGGGCTTAGCCAGGTCTGGCCGCGTATCCGGACTGGGGATGGGAACGCCGTTATAGTTCATACCGTAGGAGACCAACGGCCAGCCGTAATTCTTGCCGGGTTCGATCAGGTTCAGCTCATCGCCGCCGCGCGGGCCATGCTCCAGTTCCCATAGACGTCCATCCGGCGCAAAGGCCAAGCCATAGGGAGTACGTATGCCCGAGGCCCATGTCTCCGAGGGTGTCAGGTTGGGGCCTGAGAAAGTGTATGTACGCACCACCGCAGCCGTCTTCGCGGCCTCCGTATCTGCAGGTGGATTAATGACAGGTACTGTGGCCGCGCCGGTCTTGCCTGCCATGGGATTACCCGGTGCCGGTTTGCCATCCAGCGTCAGTCGCAAGACCTTGCCCAGAGGCTGGTTGGGATCTTGCGCCGGTGTCATGCGTTGACGGTCTCCCACCGTGAGGAAGAGGTATTTGCCATCCGGAGAAAAGGCAACCTCCGCACCAAACTGTCCGCCCTCACCCCGCTCGCCGTCGCGCCAGATGACCTGCAGCCCTTCGAGGCTCGCAGAAACGTTGCTCGACGCATCGTTGCCGATCTTTAACTGTGCCCTCGCCAGCGCGAGGCTCGAACCACCTGGCTCACCAGGTTCAGAATAAGTCAGGTAGACATTGTGGTCTTTGCCATAGTTCGGCGAGAGGTAGACGCCCAGCATTCCGCCCTGCCCCTGCCACATAACTTCCGGGACGTTCGCAACCTGAGTCTTTACTCCCTGCTGGGTCACCAACCACAGCGCGCCAACCTTCTCCGTGATCAGCATCCTCCCGTCGGGCAGGAAGGCAATCTTCCATGGCAAACTCAACGTCGTGACCTGGGTCACGTTGAATGGCAGGTTCGGGTCTGATTTCTGTTCCCCTGCGTTAATCTGCGCCATTGCGCTGCAAGCCATGGCCAGGAATAGCCCGGCGATCACGAAGTGCTTCATAATGTCATTCCTTTATCGAGAGGGTGATCGAACAGCAATACGGTATTCCCGGCCCCACACCTGTTGCCGCAATCTTCCTCTTAGAATATCGCGTAGGATGCCCAATTACCATCTGACATCGCGATCCATGCTGCCTTAGCGCAGCGCCATGCGCCGACTCTCCATCGCATCCAGGTAGGGATGCGCCTTCTCCAGCGCAGCCTCCGCCGTCAGCCCATACTTCGCGCGAAGTGCTTCCAGCTTGCCATGCTCGATGAATTGGTCAGGCCATCCTATACGCACCACCGGCGTATCCTGCTCCAACTCGCTCAGTGTCTCCAGCACTGCCGAGCCGAAGCCGCCTGCCAACACATGGTCTTCCAGCGTCACCAGCAATCCGCAGCGTCGCGCATACTCCGCCACGCATGCACGATCGATCGGCTTGGTAAAACGCGGATTGATCACCGCTACCGAGAATCCCTCGCGCCGTAGCATCATGGCCAGCCGCATCGCCTCGGGAAGCATTGCGCCCAGGCCAAAGATGGCAACATCGTGGCCGTCCTCCATCACCTCCGCCACGCCAATCTCCAACGCAATGGGCTGCGCCTTCATCGCTACTCCTGGCCCCGCGCCGCGCGGGTAGCGGATGGCCACCGGCCCATTGTGAAGCAGCGCGGTATACATCATGTCGGCCAGTTCGTCCTCGTCCTTGGGCACCATGTGGATCAGGTTAGGAAGGCTCCGCAGGTAGCTGATGTCGAAGAGCCCATGATGGGTAGGCCCGTCATCGCTGGAGAGCCCGCCGCGGTCCATGCAGAACACCACCGGAAGATTTTGCAGGCACACGTCATGCACAATGGGATCGAACGCGCGTTGCAAAAACGTCGAGTAGATGGCGCAGAACGGCTTATATCCCTTGGTGGCCATGCCGGCGGCGAAGATCACCGCATGTTCCTCTGCGATTCCCACGTCGAAGTAGCGCTTGGGATGTCGCGGACGAAACAGATCCAGTGCCGTCCCGTTGGGCATTGCCGCCGTAATCGCCACAATCTTGTCGTTATCATCGGCCAGCTTTGCCAGTGTCTCGGCAAATATCTCCGAGTAGGTCTTCTGACCCGCAGATTTGGTTTCGCCCGTCTCCGGATCGTAAGGCCCCAGCCCATGGAACTTCTTCTGCTTCTCCTCCGCCGGCTGAAAGCCACGTCCCTTCTGTGTAATCGCGTGTAGCACCACTGGTTTGTTCTGCTGCTTCAGGAACTTGAATGTTTCGATTAGAAGTGGCAGGTTATGACCATCGATCGGTCCGTAGTAGCTTAAGCCGAACTCCTCGAACAGCATGCCCGGTCCGATCAATCCCTTGGCCGCCTCCTCCGCCTTGCGCGCCATCTTCCGTACCACTTTGCCGCCAAAGCGTTCCAGTAGGCCAGCCGCACGATCGTGCAGTCCGGCGATGGTTGGATTGGTCACAATCTTATGGAAGTACTGCGCGATGGCGCCGACATTCTTATCAATCGACCAGGCATTGTCGTTCAACACCACGATCAAACGCCGCGTCTGTGCGGCTATGTTGTTCATCGCCTCGAACGAGATGCCGTTGGTAAACGCCGCGTCCCCGCACAGCGCCACAATATGTTCCTTGCCGCCGGACATGTCGCGCGCCACCGCCATACCCAGCGCCGCGCTCAATGCAGTTCCAGCATGCCCCGCTCCATAACAATCATGTTCATTCTCGGTGCGCAGCATAAAGCCGTTCAGCCCACCTGGCTGGCGGATGGTTTCGAATCGCCGATTGCGTCCGGTCAACATCTTGTGTACGTACGCTTGGTGGCTCACATCGAAGACAAAGCTATCGACCGGTGTGTCGAAGACGTAGTGCAGGGCAAGCGTCAACTCCACCACGCCAAGGTTGGGTCCCAGGTGACCACCCGTCTTGGCTACGCCAACAATCAGACGTTCACGAATCTCTTCGGCAAGCTGAGTCAGTTGCGGAATGCTCAACCGCTTCACATCCGCCGGAGACTCAATCCTGCTCAACAACTCTTCCATGCACTCGCCTGTCCGGGACCCACCGTCCCAATCTCCTTCGCTTGCCTAGAAGCCCCCGTCTTTCAGTATACCAACCATCACAACTCCCGTTCGTAACCTTCAGCTTGGCCCCACTCGGCTGATTTCACAAATCTTCTAGGCCTCCGAAGTGCCAGGCGCTTCCCTAAAAGTATCAGTGTCTTATGCCTTTCCAATCCCTACCATCAAAGAGGGTAAGATGAACGCTATCTTGGATAATCGGGAAGTTACGCGCAGCGAAGCATTGCGGCTTGAGATCCTCGATCAATACGAGGTTCTCAGAGCTGCGCCCGACCCAGCGCTCGAAGACCTCGTCGAGCTAGCTGCCAAGGCATGTAATACCCCAATCGCCGGAATCTCCTTCATCGCTGCGGATCGCATCTGGATCCACGCACGGTACGGCATTGTAGACTCCGAACTACCACTGGGTTGCCTGCCTGCTGTATACGCGTCGCGCAGTCATAGCGTCTATGAGGTGCCCGATACCTCGCAGCTTCCTGCCTATGCTCCAGCCGGGATCACCCTCGCAGGACGCTCCTTCCGTTTCTATGCCGGTGCTCCGCTCATCACTCCAACCGGCATACACCTCGGCTCGCTTTTTGTCCTCGATAACCTCGCGCGAAGGCTTACGCCGCTTCAGTTGCATACCCTCACCATCCTGGGTCGCCAGGCCATGACCAGCATCGAACTCAATCACACGCTGCGTCAAATGGAGCGCATGGCCCGCGCACGCCAGCGTGTCGAATCCGCGCTCACCGTCGAGCGAAACTTCGTTTCCACAGTGCTCGATACGGTCGATGCCCTGGTCGCCGTATTCGATACCGCAGGTCGAATCGTACGTTTCAATCGCGCCTGCGAGTCAGCATCCGGGTATGACTTTCCTACCATGGTTGGCCGAACACTCTGGGACATGCTCATCCCCGAGGCCGACGTGCCCGCCGCGGTACAGCACTTCGCCCGCATGCGTGCTGATGGTTCTCCCGCATCATTCGAAAACCAATGGCTGCATCGCGATGGAAGCCTGCGCCGTATCGCCTGGTCTGCCTCCCCACTCTTCGACGATCAGGGTCGCATCAACTTCATCATCGCCACAGGCATCGATGTCACCGTGCAGCGCGGAGCTGAAGAGACCCTGCGCGAAAGTGAAGCGCGCTACCGCCAGTTGGTCGAAGGCTCGTTAGGCATGGTCTGCACGCACGACCTGCAGGGGAAGCTGCTCTCCCTCAATACCCACGGTGCTCATACCATTGGACGCACTCGTGAAGATGTGGTGGGCCATCGTCTCTCCGAGTTCATGCCCGAAGATCAGCGTCAGGAGTTCGATAAATATCTCAGCAAGATCGCTCTGTCAGGCGAAGTCCAGGGCCTGCTGCATCTTTGCCATGTCGATGGCAGTGTGCGAGTCATCGCATTCCGCAACAAGCTCATCCAGTCCCCCGCCAGAGATCCCTACGTCCTCGGATTTGGCATCGACATCAGTGAACAAGTCAGGGCCGAAGACAAGCTGCGTGTCCTTATCCGACAGTCCAACTCCGTCCTCGAGTCTGTCGGCGATGGCATCTACGGCATCGACCTCCATGGTATCTGCACCGTCGTCAACCCTGCCGCCTCGCAGATGCTCGGTTTCAAGCCGGAGGAGCTGCTAGGGCGCAATATGCACGCTCTCATCCATCACACGCGCGCCGATGGCTCCCCGTATCCGGAAAATGAGTGCCCCATTCAAAATACCCTCAGCAACCTGGATACCGTGCGTATCGCCAATGAAATATTCTGGCGCAAGGACGGAAGCAGCTTCCCGGTCGAGTATGTCGCGCGCCCACAGATCGAAACCGAGCATGGTGTGCGACCCAGAATAGAGCCCAGAATACAGTCAGGCAGACTCTTCGATATCGAACCCGAGATTGACCCCAATCTCCAGACAGATTCTGAGGATGCAAAACATACAGGCAAGGCCGTTGGCGTCGTCGTTGCTTTCACCGATACCACAGAACGTCGTGCCCTCGACCGCATGAAGGACGAGTTCATCTCCACCGTCTCACACGAACTGCGTACCCCGCTCACCTCGCTCCGCGCCGCCCTTGGTCTCATCACCGGCGGATCGCTCGACACTCGACCCCAGAAGCTCCGCCAAATGCTGGAGATCGCTGCCGGTAACACAGACCGGCTCGTCCGCCTGGTGAACGACATCATCGAACTGGAGCGCATTGGTTCCGGCAAAGCCGAACTCCACTGCACCCTGTCTTCTGCAGATGACCTCTTCCGCCGTGCTGCCATCCTAATGCAACCAGACGCTTCCAACGCTCACATTCGCATCACCTTCAACTCCCAGGGCGTCAACGTATGGGCTGACCCCGACCGCATCCTTCAGGTCCTCTCCAACCTCATCTCGAACGCCATTAAATTTTCCCCAACACACACCGAGATCCAACTGCGCGCGCGTCGTATCGACGCCAACGAAGCAGAGATCCAGGTCCGAGATCAGGGACGTGGCATCCCAGAAGACAAACTCGACAGCATATTCGAGCGATTCCTCCAGGTCGACGCTTCCGACTCCCGCACCATGGGCGGCACCGGACTCGGACTCTCCATCTGCCGTGCCATCGTTGCTCAGCACAGAGGGCGCATATGGGCAACAAGCACCCCTGGCACAGGATCAACCTTTCACTTCACACTTCCCACACTGCCCGCCAACAACCTGCTCTAGTAATGCACGTCGCCTTATTTCAGCTCAGCGCGCATCCTCGACCCATCCGCATCGATATAAGAGACCTCGCCGCCGCTCATCAATACCTTCGGATCGTAAGTTCCATGATGCGTCCCGTAGCTGCTCCAATCCAGCGGATAGATCGTTGCATGGTCTGCATCGGTCAGGCATACCAGCCAATGCAAACACGTCAGCCGCTGCGGTGTCCCAGGCATCTTGTTCCAGCTCTGTACTAGAATGCGGCTCTCCCTCGGCTCCGCATCGCGCCACAACAACACGTCGCCCGAGTAGCTAATGAACACCTGTGCCCCATCCTGCTTCGCATCGTTCTTATAAACCGACGCTATAGGGTCGCGCACATAGATTCGCTGCCGATTCACCGCAAGCAGTGTCAGAAATAACACGCACATCACCAATAAAAATATCTTCATCCCAACCCTCAACCAAACTCCTGGCACCCAACACCTGGTGCCGCGATTACTTCTTGTCCTTCTCCTCGTGATACTCCTGCTCGGTGTTGATCTCCCACAGCGCCTGCTTGTTCACCTTGCCCGCAACCAGACCATCCACCACATTCATCGCTGTTAACATGCTGTGGTCCTGGTTGTTGTACTTGTGCATACCGTTGCGTCCCACCAAAAACAGGTTCTCAATGCGGTCGGTATATGTCTTCACTTCGTCGAAGCGGTCGTAGGTGCCAAAATATGCCGGATAGGTTTTGGGCACGCGCACCACATGTCCGTCGCTCACATCCGCAGCATCCAGTATTCCGATCTTGGCCACTTCACCAATCGCGAACTGCTTCACTTCCTCGTCGCTCATCTTCCACAGATCGTCCGTGTCGTAGCAGAAGTACTCCAGCCCAATCCATACCTTCCCCGTCTTTTGATTCGCCTCGCTCACCAGGTAAGGACTCCAGTTGTTGAAGATTTGCAGGCGTCCCAGCAGCACATCCGGCTCCTGAATGTATATCCATGTGTCTTTCAGCAGTCCTCCATCCGGCTCTGTCACCTTCAGCTTGTCCACCAGCAGCCCGACGGTGATGAAATCGCGATACTGTAGTCCATCGCTCACCTCCAGTACGTTCGCCGGTATTGGCGTCTGCATCGCGCGCAACAGTTCGCGCATGGGCATGGTGGAGAAGAAATAATCTCCCGCAAATATCCTGCGCTCGCCATCTGCGCGCATCGCTTCAATCGACGTAACCTTCAGCTCACTTCCCTCGGCAAAGTGGATCTTGTCCACCCGCCATCCCATATGGATCTCGCCGCCCTTCTGCCGGATCAGCTCCGCCACATGCTCCCAAAGTTGCCCAGGCCCGTATTTGGGATACATGAAGCGCTCGATCAACGACGTGTCCGTTCCCTTCTGTGCCAAATCCCCACCCTTGCTCCTGCCGCGAAACATCTTCTTCACAAAGTGCTTCACCGCGCTGGTCAGCGAGAGACCTTTGATGCGTTGCGCCCCCCATTCCGCCGATATCTCGTGGCACGGAGTACCCCATACCTTCTCCGTGTAGCTCTTGAAGAATGTCAGATACAGCTCGCGTCCAAACCGGTTGATCAGAAAATCTTCCAGGCTCTTCTCCGGCTTGATCTGGCGCACTCGCGATACAACGTAGCTCGTCCCCACGCGAATCATGCGTATCACGCCAAGATTCTTCAGAGTCGTCGCCGTCAGTGTGATCGGATAATCGAAGAACTTTCGCAGATAGTAGATGCGGCTGCGGCGTGGCCGTATCAGCATGACCAAATCTCGATCGGCAGGCTCAGCCACTGCAATCGTCTCAGCTACATCTTCTGTGCTTTCCTCGTCGGATTCCTCCTCGTCGTCGCGCTCTGTCGGACGCAACGGGCCCAGACCTCGCAGTGGAGGTTCTTCTGCCAACCGGGCAGGCACTGTCACTACTCGCCGTTTTCCCTGATAACTAATCTCCGCCTGTCGATTCTGCACCGACCCATCGCTCGCAGCCCCACTGGCCTGTTCATTCGGCTCTGTCATATCCGGGGGCAGCAACTCCATCCACCACTGCATGACCCGGTCGCTCTTCGAGAAAAATCGGTGGCCCCCAATGTCCATCCGGTTGCCCTTGTACCGGATCGTCCGCGAGATGCCGCCAATCTCGTCACTCGCCTCAAGAATCACAGGAAGAATGTCCGTACGCCGGAGTAGTTCCAGCCCAGCCGTCAATCCTGCGGGCCCAGCTCCAATTATGACCGCCGTCTTCGCCATCAGAATCCCTGTCTCCAACCTGCGTTGGTGCGAGTTTAGCAGGAGAAGCAGGATGCAGATTCTCCGGGAACCACGGAAAGTACACACATCCTGCTCCCCTGACAACCGCGAATCCGCATTCCGAACAAACACTCTGTCTATGCTGAGAGGTTTCTCCGCCAGATGCGTCTAAGATGGACAGAGCCTTTAAAGTAGAGTGCAGCATTGCTCTTCTCAGAGATCGTTCCATCTGTTTTCAGAATTGAGTTTGTACTTCTATGGCTGAGTTCGTAGTCAGGTTGGCGGATGAGCGGGGCCGAGTGCAGGAGCAGACGCACTCCGCGGCCACCGAAGAGGAGTTGCGGGCGCGATTCACTCAGGCTGGCTACTACGTCTACTCGGTCAAAGCGCGCAGCATTCTGGCTGGCTCCGGCAAGGCCAAGAAGGTTAAGCTCGAAACATTCCTCGTCTTCAATCAGCAGTTCCTCACTCTCATTCGCGCCGGCCTTCCCATCCTCGGCTCCATCGAGTTGCTCGCCCGTCGTCAGAAGCTCCCGCACTTCCGCGCCCAACTCGAAGATGTAGCCACCCGTGTTAAAAACGGCGAATCCATCTCCGAAGCATTCGTCGCCCAGGGCGGATTCCCCATCGTCTATACCACCACCCTGCTGGCCGGTGAGCGCTCCGGCAATCTGGAAGAGGTGCTGCAACGGTACCTCGACTTCCAGCGCGTCAGCCTTACCTTCCGAAAAAAACTCGTAGCCAGCCTCATCTATCCCGCTGTGCTGGTTGTCATGGTCATCAGCCTCTTCATCTTTCTTATCACCTATGTCGTTCCAAAGTTCGCGGAGCTGTACGAACAGTTGGGCACCAAACTCCCAGCCATTACCTCCTTCCTCCTCGAACTGGGTAAGCAAGCGCAGGTCTATGGGATCTACGCTGTCGTTCTCTTCGCCATCGCAGTCTTTCTTTTTATCCGCTGGATCAAAACCGACGCCGGCGCCAATACGGTCGATCGCATTCGCATAGGCTTGCCCCTCATCGGCCCCGTTTGGCTCAAGTACCAGGTCGGACTCTTCGCGCGAACCCTTGCCACCCTGCTCACCGGTGGCCTGCCACTGGTGCCTTCGCTGGAAACCGCCGCCCGCTCCATCGGCAGCCGTCAGATCAGCAACGCCGTCTTTCGAGGCGTAGAAACAGTGCGCGAAGGCAAAGGCCTCTCCGTCAGCCTCGCAGCCACCAAGCTCATCCCAGAGCTCGCCGTCGAGATGATCGAGGTCGGCGAATCCACCGGCGCGCTACCTCAAATGCTCAACTCTGTCGCCGAGTTCTTCGAGGAGGACGTGCAGACCAACCTCACCGCCGCCATGAGCCTTATCGAGCCCGTCATCCTCATTGTCATGGGCGTCGTCGTGGCCACCATCCTCATCTCCCTCTACCTGCCCATCTTCAGCATGAGCTCAGGCGCAGGTCCGGGTGGAGGACAATAAGGTCGCATTTTTACACGGGCAGTGCTCCCGCTGTGTCCCGCCCAATCGCAATCACAAAGTAGTTGGCATTCGTCGTGCCCACATTCGTCAGCCCATGCATCACGTTGGATGCGGCCAGAAACACCCCGCCCGGCCCAAGCCGTTCTGGCTTGCCGTTGTTATCAAACTCCACCGTACCTTCGCGCACCAGCATGAACTCCGAATGCAAATGCTTGTGCGGCGGATGAGGCATATGCCCCGGCAGCAGCGTCGTCTCATGCATCTCTACCGCCTCGCCCGTCGGTAGCACGCCACGTACCACGGCGCGCGTCTCGCCATTTGCGTTCTTCACTACCGGCAGGTCGGCAAACGGAAAAGCCCGCTGCGTAGACAGCGACGGCTCACCGGTGGCACGCGTCGGCGGCGTTATGGCCATTCTGTCCTGAGTCTGGGTTACGGTCTGCGCCTCGCTCTCGGTTGCCACAAGCGCTGCAATGCTGGAGAGTGCGGCACATATTTCACGACGGTTCATGGTCTTCATGCCGAATATTTTACTCGTATGCGCTGCCAGACCACACTCATACTTCGCCCACCCATCGCGACCATCGGGAGCGCCACGCAAAGCAGAAAAAGGGCGTGCGAACGCCCGTCACGAAGTGACCTACGCGTCGCCGCCAACCTCCACTACAAAGTACCGCGCCTGCGTCGACCCCGCATTGCTCACCGCGTGGTTCGTGCCATACGCAATGTAGAACGCCCCGCCCGGTCCCACCGTCTCTTCCACAATCTTCCCATCCACCTCGTGCTGAAACTTCAGTGTTCCCTCCCGCACCAGGATCATCTCCGAATGATGAATCACATGCAGCGCAGGCACAGGTGTCCCTGGGTTCTGCATCGACTGATGCAGTTCCACCGGTTCGCCCGTAGCCAGCTTGCCGTGCAGCATCACCCGCCGCTCGCCATTGTTCGCGGTCGCCGTCGCCGCAATCGAGTCCATCGGAATCGCCCGCGCGGCACCCAATGTCCCACCACCCGCCACCGGTGCCGTCTGCGTACTCGGCCCCCCCGCCTGCATACTTCCAGTAGCGGATGAAGCTTGTAGGGCGAAGGCTTGCTCCACACCTGTACCGATTGCAGCCAGCGCGGGTAGGGTGATACATAGTTCACGACGGTTCATCTTTTTCATGCTCGCTATCCTAACTCACGGCAGGTAGCCTATGTCTGAAATGACTCCTCATATCGGGTGCCGCGTGTCCCATCCTTTGCGGCCACATCGACATGGGTGGGATGCCGTTGCTTATTTACGTCCGTCATTCTGGCGTAGCCAGAATCTCCGTATTAGTTTTGCCTTTGTTCTTATCCCGCCCTTATCTTTATGCTTATCCGTGCCTTTATCGGTGTTGGTTCGTGTTAAGACTTTCCCTCAAATTACCCAGCAAATCCCCTTGTCAACCCCATCGACCCTCCATAATCCCCATAACCGGCCCATCATCAATTACTTGCCTCATAGAAAGAGTTGGCATAGTAGTTACCATCCAGCGCGTATAATTAAGGTAGTTGAGAGATGAAATTGAAGCCCTGCGTCCGCACCGGGCTTCTCACATCTGCGGATGGTCGGTTTGCCATCCCATTCAAGTCTATGATTCTGGATATCTTGTGGGTAATACATTTAGTATGTTGATCTTACAGCAGAGAACCACCCGTTAAACATTGATTCAAAACAACTTCTTCCCTAGATACCCCCGGGGGGGGGAGGGGGGTACTTTGAACCTGGTACCTGGTACTTGGCACTTAGTACCTAGTACCCAGCACCTAGCACTTAGCACTTAGCACCTAGCACCTAGCACCTAGCACCTTAGAAGAAATCTATGTATCTAACCGACTCGCACGCCCATCTCGACATGGTCCTAACTGAAGAGCTCCCACTGCTCCTCGACCGTGCCTACGCTGCCAACATTCGCAATATACTCGCCATTGGAATCGGCGATGGGCCGCATGAGATGCAGCGCGCCCTCGAGATCGCGCAAGAGTTCAGCGGTCAACCAAATACACCTACTATCTTCGCCAGCGCTGGCATTCATCCGCAGGAGGCGAATAGGGTTGACGTGGACACACTGGCCAAACTGGCCACTCTGGCAACCGACCAGCGCGTCATCGCCATCGGCGAGATCGGCCTCGACTACTATCACGTCGAAAACCCTCTTCCCGACGTCCAGCAAGCCGCCTTCCTCTCCCAACTCCGCATCGCCGCCGCCGCTCGCAAGCCCATCCTCATTCACTGCCGCACCTCCGAACTGGCCACCCTCGAAGCCAAAGCCAGATTCGGCACCGCCGACGCCTGGCAAGACCTGCTCCAACTGCTAAGCGTCCACTGGAATCCCCAAACACGCGGTGGAATCCACGCCGGCATCCTGCACTGCTTCTCCGGCTCACTGGATCAGGCCCGCCGTGCGCTCGACCTCGGCTTCTATCTCTCTTTCGCCGGCAACCTCACCTATCCCAAGGCCACCGACCTGCGCCAGATAGCTGCCTCTGCACCCGCTGATCGCATCCTGGTGGAAACCGATGCGCCCTTCCTGGCACCCATCCCTCACCGCGGCCAGCAGAACGAACCAGCCCTCATGGTCCACACCGCGGAGTGCCTCGCCAGTCTACGCAACCTCACCCCGGAAGCCCTTGCTACCCTTACCACCGCCAACTTCAACCGCCTGTTTCCCACCACCAGGCCCGATCCGTAGGCTTCACTGCCCTCACATGCGGTGCGCGTCCAGTGCGGCGCGAAGTGCCTTCAACCTTGAACCTCAACCCTTGTACCTAGTACCTTGGACACTATGGCATCCGACAACAGCTTCGACGTAGTCAGCAAAGTAGATCTTCAGGAAGTGAAGAATGCGATCGATCAGGCCTCTAAAGAGGTCCACACCCGATTCGATCTCAAGGACACCAAGTCCACCATCGTGCTTGAAGGCGACGAGGTCATCCAACTCGCCAGCGCGAGCGAATACTCCCTGAAAGCCGTCACCGAAATTCTCTCGCAGCGCATGGTCAAGCGCGGAATCTCCCTCAAGAACCTCGAATACGAAAAGATCGAGCCAGCCGCCAACTCCTCAGTCCGCCAGAAGATCAAGCTCAAGCAGGGCGTCAACTCTGATGCCGCTAAAAAAATCGTCGCCATGATTAAGGAGACCAAGCTAAAGGTTCAGGCCAGTATTCAGGGCGATACCGTCCGCGTCGTGTCCAAGGACAAGGACATTCTGCAAACCATTATGGGCAAACTCCGTGCCGGCGACTTCGGCGTCGCCCTCCAGTTCACCAATTACCGCAGCTAAATCAGAATCGGCCATATGACGCATCTCACAGAATCCCCGGCCCTAACCTGCTACTCTAAATTCACGTGAGCGCTCTCTCCATTGCGACGGCTAAAGAGGTCTTCGACCTCCTGCATGACGACTTGGCCGCTATCGAGCTCGAGTTTACCCGTCAATCCACCTCCGACGTCGACGTCATCACCGACATCGCGCAGTATTTGATGGCAGGCGGAGGCAAGCGCATCCGTCCCCTGCTTCTCCTGCTCTCCTCCAAGGCGCTTGGCTGCACCAGCCATTCACGAATCCGACTCGGCGCAGTGGTCGAGATGCTGCACACTGCGACACTGGTCCACGACGACATCATCGACGAGGCCAACACCCGCCGCGGCCGTCCCTCCTCCAACACCACCTGGGGCAACGCGAAGTGCGTCCTCGCCGGCGATTGGCTCTACATGCAATCCTTCTCCACCGCGCTTGAGGAGCGTAACTTCCGCGTGCTGGAATTGCTAATCTCGCTCACCCAGCAGATGGTCGAGGGTGAGCTGCTACAGATGCAGAAGCTCGGTCGCCTCATCAACGAGGAGGAGTACTTTGATCTCATCTTCCGCAAGACGGCATGCCTGTTCAGCGTCTCAATGCAGTTAGGCGCGGCCATCAGCCCGCCCCAATCCTTTGCGGACCCAGCCGAGACCGAAGCGCAGCTTGGCGAGTATGGTCGCAATCTCGGCCTCGCCTTTCAGATCATCGACGACATGCTCGATCTAACCGCCACCGAGAGCATCCTGGGCAAACCGGTGGCCAGCGACCTGCGCGAAGGTAAGGCGACACTGGCAATTATCCACGCCCTGGAGCGTGGCACCGGAGCAGATCGCGAGGCCATTCGTACCGTGCTCGCCGAACGCAGCTTCACAAGCGTCTCTCACGCACAGATTCTGGAGATCCTCGAACGCCATGGCTCCATTGCCTATGCCATGGATACGGCATGCGCCTACGCCGAGGCCGCGCGACTCTCCATCGCAGACCTTCCCCACTCCGAGGCCAAACGCGCCCTGCTATGGGTGCCGGGATTCGTCACCTCCCGCGATCGATAAGCATCGGCTCTTAGTTAAATCGCCCCACACAACTGGCTGGCCGTGCGGGGCGATGGTGTTTGGGGATGAATTGTAGGAGCGGACATAATCGCGCTGCAATTACGCCGACTTGGCCTCTACCTGCTTGGGCTGCATAGCGGTTGTGCCGATCTCGACCTTCACCTGCTTCGGCTTCGCAGCCTCCTTCTTGGCCAGTGTGATGGTTAGTATGCCCGCATCGCAGGTAGCTTTTACGGCTCCTGTGTCCACCGTCTGCGGCAAAGTGAAGGTGCGAACAAAGCTGCCGTAGCGCCGCTCGATGCGATGGAAGTTCTCCTGCTTCTCTTCGCTCTCGAACTTGCGCTCCCCCTTCACCGTCAACGTCTGGTTCTCCACGTTTACGTCCAGTGAATCCTGCTTAATGCCCGGCACCTCCAGCTTTAGTACTAACTGCTGTGCATCTTCGTAAATATCCACCGGCGGGATGAAGCTGCCCATTGCGAGCGATTCCTGCTCCCCCTGCGGAAGAGCAAAATCGCTAAAAATCGAGTTCAAGCGGTTCTGCAGCACCGCCACATCTGTCAAAGGCGAACGAAACGGAACAAATCGAGTCAATGTAGTCATCTCAAAATCTCCTCAAAAGAATTATTGGAGACATGAGGACGGTACTTTGGCCGTCCACTGCATCCATGGATAAATAGTATCATAAGTTAAGCAGATAATATGATAAATATTCACTCATATTTAGACAATATCTGTGCGCAGCCGCAGTTTATGGATAATATCAAGATAATAAATGGGATATGGCTTTCAACGAGTAATCAAACCACATTTATAACTGTGCTGGCATCCTTAAATGTAACTTTTACAGAATTTCATGGCTACTCCGTAGCCTCTGACGCGCCCGTCTCGTCGTCCTCAACCAGATCGAGATCAGCCGGCTTTCTCTTGCCTGCTTTTCCCTCCACCAGAACCTGGATGCGGCCCTCGGCCTGTTCCAGTTCTTTTTTGCAGGTGCTTGAGAGCTTCATCCCGTCTTCGAACAGGCGCACGGATTCATCCAGCGGCAGATCGCCTCGTTCCAGCCGCTCCACCACACTCTCCAACTTCGTTAAATGCTCTTCAAAGTTCGCCATGGCCACCTCTTCTTTTTCCGCTTTCAAATCAATCCCAGCACCTGTGCTGCCGCCGAATACTTGCCGAACGGCGCGCTCACCTGGCAGCCCTGCACCATCTTCTGTGCCTCGGCAAGCATCTCCTGCGCGATGAGGACGCCCTCATTACGCGCAGCTTCGGGAGTATTGGCCGCTGCCATGCGGATCATAATCTCGTCCGGCATGGATATTTTCAGGTCATTCTTCAGGAACTCGGCATTGCGCACGCTAATCAGTGGCCAGATGCCTGCGATAACTGGAATGCGAAATGCCTCTATGCGGCGCAGGAATTGCTCAAGCAAGCGCAGATCGAAGACCGGCTGCGTGATGGCATACTCTGCACCTGCCTCCACCTTCTGTGCGAACCGGCGCACCTCGAAGTCAATGTCTCTTAAGCCTGGGTTGGCGGCGCATGCCAGGGTAAATCCGGTGGACGCACCGATGGGATTGGTGCCCAGGTCCAACCCGTAGTTTAGATTGCGCACAATGCTGGTCAATCCGATGGCGTCCACATCGAAGACTGCGGTAGCGTCGGGATAGTTCCCCATCTTGGGAGGATCGCCGGTGAGGCAGAGAATGTTCCTCAGGCCAATGGACGAGACGCCGATCAGGTCTGACTGGATGGAGAGCAGGTTACGGTCGCGGCAGGTGTAGTGCAACACCGTCTCGATGCCAACCTTCTGCTGGATCTGGATGCACAGGCTCTGCGCGCTCATCCTCGCACTGGCCCGCGGCGAGTCGGGAACATTGATCGCGTGGACGCCCAACCTGTGCAGCATCGCCGCGCCCTCGATCTCCTTGTTACAGTCAATGCCCTTGGGTGGAACAATCTCCACCAGGTTGCAGAACTCGCCGGATGCAATCAGCGCTCCCACTCGTGAGCGCTGGGCAAGTGGTAGCGGCTCCACCTGACTGACGATAGGTTTGGGACGATAGTTTGGTCCGGCGGACTCCATCACCGCCTCAGAGTCTGCCTGCGGCGAACTCTGCGACATCCCATCGGGTCCATGCACTGCCTCGTCTCTGCTGACTGACACCTCCTGCGATTGCAAGGCGCGCATCGCAGACCTCATGGCGCGGACGTGATTGGGTGTAGTTCCGCAGCAGCCACCAATGAGGCTTGCGCCTGCGTGGATGAACTTGCGCGCGAAACTCGCCATATACTCGGGCGATGCCATGTAGATATTTCGTCCCTCGACGGCCCGTGGCATGCCCGCATTGGGCATGGCAGCCAGAGGCAGGCGGGTTGCCAGACGCATTCGCTCGATCACACTAAGAACAATTGCCGGCCCGGACGAGCAATTGCATCCAACGGCATCCGCGCCCCACTTGGTCAGCCGCTCGGCAGCAATCTCTGGAGTGGAACCGTCCAGGCAATTGCCGTCTTCATCGACGGTCATCATGACAACCAGGCGCAGATTAGGGGCAACTTCGCGCGCAGCATGTATAGCCTCGCCAGCTTCTGCCAGCGATGTCATGGTCTCCATAATCAGCAGGTCCGCACCCACACCTGGCCCACCCTCGGCCAGCGCAGCAATCTGTTCGGCGAAAGCTGCATGGGCCTGCTCGCGACTCAACTCGCCCAGCGGTTCCAGGCGAACACCGAGTGGTCCGATAGCGCCCGCGACGTATGCCTCGGTGGCCTGCTTCTCGGCAATTTGAGACACGCACTGGCGGGCGATACGAACACCTGCAAGGTTGATATCGCGCACGCGGTCGCGCAGGCCGTAGCGCTCCAACCGGTATGCGTTGGCGCCAAATGTGTTCGTCTCAATGATCTGGGAGCCAGCCTGCAGGTACTCGGCATGCACTCCGGCGATAACCTCCGGTTGTGAAAGGTTCAGTTCATCAAAACTTCGATTGATAAAGATGCCGCGGTCGTACAGCATGGTGCCCATGGCACCGTCGGAGAGCACACGTCCGCCGGAGAAGAACTTGTCAACGGCAGTGCCATTCGCCGTACCCGCCGCACCAACCCTTTGACTGCCTTTTGCGCCTGCCGCCTTCGTCAATTCTGCACCTGCCATTGCATGTCTCAGAAACCTCTTGGCTGATAGCATCCACAGTATCTTTTCGGAAACATATTGATCCATCCTAAGCCACGTTCGAAGTCTGCACCAAACCAATGCGCGACCAGCTTCATCATCCACTTCCTTTGCTATACTACGGTGGGTAGGGAGGTTTTACGGCATTGGGTCCCGGGCAATAGTCGTTCGCGCAGATATCTCGCTAATAATAAGCATGAATCGATATAAACCAGGCCGCACATACTGTGAAACAGCTATTAACCCAGCGAAACCCTTGCATCATGAAGGTTGGAGTTGTCCACGTTGAAGAATCGATGTCTGTTTGTCTCCGGGGCCGCTGACCAGCTGTTCCCTAGCCCGTCGCCGCAAACTTCCGTGATCTTTTCCTCGCTGCCTGGGCTGAAGCCCGCTGGCATCGCTCTGCGGCTACGGATGCTCGCTATTCTTCTGCTTACGCTTTCCACATTAGCTCTATGTTCCTGCCACTCGGCGGCTTACTACTATTACAAATTTCCTGCGGACAACTATGCCGGACGGCCTGTGCCGCCAAGCAAGCTGGCTCAAAGAGTGATGATCGGTGTCAGCGTCAACGGCAGCATAGGCAATCTGCAAATCGTCGATGCTTCTCGTGATATTCGCAATAACGTCGAAAATACCATACAGTTTTTTTCGATCGGCGGGTATGCTTCGGGATATCCCGGCACAATCTTGAACTTTCCTGCGGAGACTCGCGGTTACGTCTACTCCAACAGTGACGGCAACCTTACCAACATCAACTACTCCACCGAGACATCGGCTGGTTCCGTTGGCACATTCGAGTCCGGGGCAGGCGCTATCTCGATACCATCAGGGTTCGGGCACTACTACGGAGCTGAGGAAGCCGTAGGAGTACTCGAAGTCATTGATAATCTGACAGGTCAGAACTACGGGCTCAGCCTTCCCAATGTCTTCAAGGTCTTTGCCAATACCGGGGACTCTGTGGTGCTTGCCATGGTGCGCAACTCCAACTCGATGTACCGGGTATTCAAGTTAAATCAGAACCAATTCCCGACATCGTTAGCTGCCATTGCGGCCACCGGTTCCGCCGACTGCGAGCCAACCCTCCTGCCCGTATACTGCGTGGTACAGGTTCCGGGAACATACGACCAGCCAACCAGTGTCTACTACTCGCTGGATGGCACGACTGCTTATGTCCTTAACTGCGGACCTGAATGCGGCGGGAAAACGGCCAGCATCACATTGCTCCAACAAGGCCCTCTAAACTCGCTAGTGATTCCCACATCGCCTGTACAGCCTAATCCCACCATCGCAAACGTACCTGTGCCAGGGGGGGTCACAGAGGCGCTCTCCGATGGGACAACACTCTATTTGGCAGGCCAACAGCTTCAACCGGACGGCCTCTTCGAAGGATTCCTCTCCACCATGAATCAGTCGACCAATACGATTACCGGTAAATATCCCATCTCCGACGGCAACCACTCCAAAATGCTCTTTGCTGACAACAATACCTTGTGGATTGGATCACAGTTCTGTGCCACAGGAGAACGCGCAAAGTTGGGCTTAAACGACAACTGCCTTACCGTAGCCCAACTTAGTGCATCTACACCTGCTCAGGTTCTATCAGTTCAGATCACGCCCAACGTCACTCCAGGTTCGCCTACTGCGACAGTCCCTTATCCCAATCAGAACAACAACCAGTACTACTACGGTAGCCTTACTGGTATCTGTTGGGTTCAGAACTTCAATAAGGTTTACACCGCGTATGGTGGCCAAGTGCACATCTTCAGTACTGTGCTGTCGCCCAGCGGCGTTGCAACTGAATTGGACAACGAGTTTGTCACCGTACAAGGGACTGCGCTCGATGTCGCCTACATGGACGCACTCTCCGACGGCGCCAACTAAACACATCTCTGCGGCAAATCAGCTTTTCGCTTCAGCCTCTACTAAGCCGCGCCAGATCGCGCAGGTATTGTTTTAGCGGACGCGCTGGCCTCCCCCAGAAAACCTGTCCCGGCCCACGCACTTTTTTGTGGCTCAGGACGCCAGCCCCTCCACCCAGAATCACGCCAGGGCCAACATATGCGTGTTCGCCCAGTCCAACCTGCCCGCCCAACACCGCTCCGTCTTCAATGACACAGGATCCGGAGATCCCCGTCTGCGAGGCAATCACAACATTGCGACCAATCACGCAGTTGTGTGCAATATGAACCAGGTTGTCGATCTTTGTCCCCGCCCCGATACGCGTCTCGCCTAACGCGCCACGGTCGATAGTTGTGTTTGCGCCGATCTCCACATCATTCTCGATCACCAATGTTCCCTGTTGCGGAAAGGCGATGTACTCTCCGCTGACGGAGTTGCGCGCGTAACCGAAGCCTGTGGCTCCCAGCACGGCCCCGGCTTGTACAAGAACGCGATCGCCAATCACCGTATCCGCGTAAATAGTGACGTTGGACAGCACTTCGCACTGCTCGCCCAGAATGACTCCATCACCCAGTACAGCATAGGGGCCAATACTTGTTCCCTGTCCCACTCGAACGTCTTTACCCAGTACGGCCGTAGGATGAATACACGGCGCTCCGTTACTGGAGGCCTGTGTGCGCGACTTTAAAAGCCGCGCCGAAAGCGCAAAGCCATAGCGCGGATCGCTGACCGTAAGGATGCGCGGATCCTTCGCGTCGTCGTCCGGCAGCAGCGCGCTCCGCGTCAGAATCGCACCGGCTGTGGATTGAAGCGCAATAACGAGTGTTGCGGCGTCCATGGCAAAGACCAGCGTATTCGGCGTCGCAGCCTCGATACTCGACACAGAGAGAATCTCTACTTCGTGCCTACCCTGCGGCACAGACGCTCCAACCAGTTCTGCGATTTCAGCAATGCTTGCCAACGACTCTCCTTGAACCTCTAGAATGTCACATCTGCCACGGCTGCGGTTGAGATTTGCTCGTCCGCAAAGTCTCCGTAGCTAAGCAGGATGTCGTGGTTCATACCAGACAGGAGTTTGGGAATCTCGCGGAGGAGTGCCTCGCGCTCCACATCTCGGTGGGCACGCAAACGAGTGGTGACTCGGTCCAGCTCGCCGTCGTTGTAACCAGGATGGCAACACAACTCATAGGTTCCTGTGGATGGAAGCGCGAGCAGAATTTCGCCCAGCGTCGTGCAATTCAAATCACCCGTAGCGGAGATAGCAATCGTGCCATTGGTTGTTATCACCCGCCCTTCACGAATGGCCACATGATTCTCGAATTTCGTCCGCAGGCATCCCATCAGACGGATGGCAATACGCCGTGCACGGCTGCCCTGTTCCAGTGCAAGCGACCATTCCGGCTCGAACGGATTACGAATTACACGTATTCCACAGCTCTCCGCAACTTGTAGAAGCGTACCTGCAATCGAAGGAAATAAATGAGTGTGCTTGTGTGTGTCCAGGTGCGTGATTTTGATACCCGCATGCTGTAGCTTTTCGATCTGCGCCAGGGCTTCGCGCCCAACCTCGTTCTGGTTGATGCGTCCAAGCAGAAGCGCTTGCACAAATTCGGCCAAGGATGCACGGAAGTGTTTGCCATCAGGGCCGATCAGGGTGCGAATCGAATTGGTGGGTGAAACCGGTGTTCCATCGGTAAGGACAATGTGGCAGCCGACGCCGAGCGTAGGATAGGCCTTTGCAACACGAACGGCGTCGTCGAATGCCGCCCCAGCAGCCATCAGTGTGGCGGAGGTCAGCACCCCGGTCGAATGCAGCTCTCCAATGGCACGGTTGATACCGTGGGTTAGACCAAAGTCATCGGCGTTGAGAATGAGGCGCGCTGGCATGGCTTACGGGTTGATCTTCGCGGTGGAGGTAGCCAGGTACTTGTCTAAATCGTATCCTGAGTGTTGCGCTGCCTTGCGAGCAGCAGCCACCGAGGCCTCCAGCACAGCAATCTCACCCGCAAGTCTGCCGGTTAGCTTAGCTTTCGTATGCATGGCTTCGCTCTGGGCGATCTCGATCAGGACGGGAAGTTGCAACCAGGTCAGAAGTTCTTCGAACTGTTGCTTATTGAAATAGGTGATATTGGCAGCGAGGTTGACGCCAGCTAACCAGCGAACATCGGGGTCGCACCAGAGAGCTTCGTTGCGGATGGCTTCCGGTGTAATCGCAAGTGGCGTCAGTAGAAGTCGAACCTGCGCTGCGGCCTGCCAACCGGCCTCACCCTCCATCCCCATCGATGAAAAAATGTCGGCCAGCGCATGACGAATCAGCAGCCGATCGAACAGTTCAACGCGATTGCCGTTCGCCATACAGTGCTCCGGCAGGCCGCGCAGTACAAACCAGGCTAGAATCGGCGCCCAGGTCCGTTCCTGACGAGTGGCAGGTGAGTTGCCCGGTAGAATCGGGCGCGACTGAGCGGGCCAATCGCTGGTAAAGCTCTGCGCCAACGCTTGCAGATTCGCACCGGCCGCCAGCATCGCGCGCAAGGACTCTAAGTAGGTTGAAGTTCGATCCAACTCATCCTGCGAAGAATATGGTATAGATGAAGCGCCCGGCGTGCGGTTTTCCTCAGGAATCTGATCCATAAGACGATCGAAAAATAACTGACTCTTGTCCGTCAACGTCCGTAACCTTTGATCGAGTTTGGTCTTCTCGCTCGGCGTTGCATGGGGTTCGCTTCCCTTCCTGGATGTTGCATGTGCAATCTCAGCAGCAATCTCGGCGAATGCACGAACATTGGCCGGACTGATCGCGCTGCGCAGGGCCTCATGCAGCGGACGCAGGCGCAGTTTCACCATCTCGTCGTGGATGCTGCGCACGCCTCTTCCTTCCAACGAATCGCAGAGCCTATCCCAGGGCCATTCGGTCGTGGGTTGCATCGTACGCCAGTCTAGCAATACAACACACTGAAAACCACGTAGGTCGAAGCTAAGGCCGCGCCAGTGTATGTCTGTGGCGCGGCGCAGATACTCCAGTCCGTTGGTGTCGCGGCAGGCGATCACCAGGGACTCGCCGGTGGGCAGTCCCAATCCATCGGAGAGGCTTCGCTGGCGCAGCGAACCGCTGCCTTTGTCCATGAACGCCGAAGAGATATGGATCGTCCCGCGTGTGCTGTCGTACTTGTTGTTATAAATCACCAGCGAGCGCTCGTCGCCAAATCGGTTGGAGTACGCAAACACATTCTCGTCGACGTTGCCGTATCCGTTCCAGAAATCGTATAGGGTAAAGTCGCTGCTACCAGCAAAGATATAGCGCTTGGCCAGCAGCGGTGCAATCTCGCGTTGGTGGCGCTTGACCAGGCTTTCGTTGGGCCACTCATCCAAGTAGGCCTGCTTGAACTCCATGCCATATCGCTCCGTGAACCCTTCTATCTGGCCGTGGGCAAACATAGGCAGGCCGGGTAGCGTAGCCAGCAGTGTGCATACGCCGAAGTATTTGTCGCCACTGCCAAACTGGTCGATGGCCGTGCGCTCATCGGGATTCGACATGAAGTTGACATATCGCTTCATGATGTCTGGATCGAACTCGATGGTCTTCTTCAGATAGGAGCGGTACTTGGCATTCTCCTCGTCTCGCATCATGTTCATGAAGGCGCTGTTGTACACGCGATGCATTCCCAGAGTACGTACAAAGTAGCCTTCCAGCAGCCAAAATGCCTCGGCTAACAACAGCGTTCCGGGAACCTCGGCGGCAACGCGATCCACCACCTCGCGCCAGAATTCGTTGGGCATCAGCGCATCAAACTCCTCCTGCGAGATGGCGTTTTCCGCGCGCGACGGAATCGATCCGCCTGCGCCAGGCAGAGGAAACCATAGCCGCTGCACATGCCGTTTAGCCAGCACCATCGCGGCATCAAAGCGAATAATAGGGAATAGGCGAGCAACATGCAGGATGGTTTGAATGACGTGCTCACGCACCGCAGCCTTGGAGTAGTCGAGCTGCGCAGTATCGTTCCATGCAAACGAAGTTCCGTCGTTGCCGTGGTAGATGTAGCGAGTCGATCCATCCCCGTGATGGCGCAGGCGGAAGGCGACGGCGGCGTCACTCTGGTCGTAGTAACGGTCATCAATCTTGATCTCTACCCTGCTGTCCGTGGAAAGGTCTGGCCCATTAAAGCTGTAAGCCGGAAACGGACTCTCCCAGCGATGCAGAAACCAGTCGGGATGCTCAATCACCCAGGGTGAGTCGATACCCATGTGGTTGGGCACCATGTCGCTGGCCAGTCGCAGGCCGAAGGCGGAGGCGCGGTGTTTCAGATGGTTATAAGCCTCCCATCCGCCCAGGTCATCGGCAATGTCATAGCTCTTGAGCGAATAGGCAGAAGCCACCGCATCATGGTGCCCGCGCAGTCGCTTGATGGTACGCGATGCAACACTGCGCTCCCACAGGCCGATCAGCCATAGCCCGGTGACGCCGCGCGACGCCAGCAGTTGTAGCTCTTCGTCGGGGATCTGGTCCAACCGGTGGATGTGACGCAGATATTTTTTCGAGAGCTGTTCCAGCCAGACGTAGGTGCTCTTAGCGATCAGTACCACGTTGGGCATCCATGCCTGATCGGCGCTGAAGGCCTCGTACTCGTCCAGCGGGGCCTGATAGCCTGAAGGGTAACGACGACGGCGAAGCTCGTCGAAACCGATATATTCGTCGCCCTCGAATCCCATCATGCCCCAGGAGGGTCCGTGGCGGAACTGGTCAGGAGCGGCAGGATTAAACCGCATCCATATGGCCAGATCTTCTTCGCGCAACACATCAATGGCCAGCAGAATGCGTTTCAAGTCGCCGCCAAGGTACGGAGCCCAACGCTCGCGGATAAAGTCGAGTTGGCCAATCAGTGAATCGGGCGAAGCAAGCATGGGTGCGCGTAGCGCGTCGTACAGGCTGCCGATCTCCGGCGCAATTGGTGGGCGCGTGCTGAAGTACTCCGGAAAGGATGCCGTAACGTCACCGTAGACCGTTCCTTGCTTCAGGTCGTGATCGGCAAAGAGTTGGTGAAATGGCATGAAGGCTGGGTTGCTGTTGGCAATCCACAACATCAGCATCTCTTCCAGCGCGGCCTCGCGGTTGGGACGTCCTTCACTAAACCCACGCAGCCATTGTTCTGCTGTTATCTCTCCGCGGAAGATTGCCGTGTTGGGAAATTGCTCTGTGAAGGTTCGTAACAGGGCTTCCAACCTACCCGGCTTGCTCGCGTCGGAGCTAGTCTGCACGGTAAACCAGCGCACCGCATCGGCCAGCACCGCAGGGTCGATCTGTTTGCGATAGCGGGCGACCAGCGCATGGCTCAGTTCGTCGATCAGACCCATCGCAAACAATGCACCTGCGTTGATCGCTCCGGCCAGATCGGCATCTGCACCGCGAGCCCGATTCAGTGCCTCGGCCAGCTTGCGGCTGGCTGCGACGTCTGCGAAGACGACGTTACCCGTATAGCTAAAGAGGGTGTCATCGACCTGGGTTGCTTCGCGTACAGCGCGGGAGATATGAAATTCCATCGTTCCGATGCCTCAGCTCGGTTCTACCAGTATCGCTTGAATTCCCTTCCAGCGTACTGCAAGCACGATGAGACAGACTAACGCACCTTGTGTATGCGATGAAATTTTGCATTGGAAGGTCCGCTTAATCACCACCAGAAGCACGCAGCCCCCGCCACATTTGAAGATCGAGGTGAGGGCGAAGGCTGCATGATACTACTGGGAGAGACTTTGGATTAAAACTTCTACGGTGTCCTTCGCAGAATGTAGCTGCTCAGCGTCTTGATGTAGTTACCGCGTTCAAAGGGAGAAACGTCTTGCACAGAACGGCGGCTGAGGCTTCCTCGCATCTGGCGGATCGACTGATATTCATGCTCTTCCATCCAGCGCTGAAGTTTAGATTCGAGGATAACTAGTTCTGATACGCCATGCATCAGCAGCACTGATGCCATCATGGCAACTTGCCCACCGGCCATAATTGCCTTCAGAACGTCTTCGGCACTGTGGACTCCACCGGTAACAGCAATGTCCGCGTTCAGATCGCCGTATAGGATCGCGGCCCAGTGCAGTCGCAACAACAGCTCTCCCGGACGGCTCAGATTCAGACGCGGTGTCACGCTCAGGGTTTCAATGTCGAAGTCCGGCTGGTAGAAGCGATTGAAGAGAACGATCCCACTTACCCCCACCTGATCCAATCTGGCGGCAAGGTGAGGAATGCTGGTGAATTGCGACGAAAGCTTCACCGCGATGGGGATGGTAGTACTCTTCTTTACCGCACGCACCAGATCGACAATTCCATCTTCGATCTCCGCGCTCGTGATGCGTGGGTCCGTGGGCAACGCATAAGTATTGAGTTCCAGTGCATCCGCTCCGGCCTGTTCGATCTCCTTGGCGAATTTCACCCATCCGCCGGAGGTTGCGCCGTTCAGGCTCGCTAGGACTGGTATACCGACGACGCTCTTGGCGTGGCGCAATTGGCTCAGGTAGGCATCCTGACCCTGCCGATAGCTCTCATAAGCAGGAAAGTAGCTCATCGACTCTGCAAACGACTCGGTACCGCGTGACAGGTCGCTGTCCAGCGCATTACTCTCCAGCGTGAGTTGCTCCTCGAAGATGGAGGGCATGACAACCGCTGCTGCACCCGCGGCTTCCAGTCGTTGAATGCTCTCCGTCGATTCCGTCAGCGGCGAGGAAGACACCACCAGCGGGCTCTTCAGCTTAAGACCAAGATATTCAGTTGTCAGATCGATCATTCGTCGCCACCTCCCGCACCCAGCGGGGCAACCGCTCCTTCTTTCTCCGGTGGAGCAATATGCGGCGTCTCTGAGCGTCCTGCCATGGCAGCACGGCCGGAGTAGACTCTCCACGTACGCTCCACGTCATCCTGGGCCTCCACTAGTAAATGTTTCGCCACTTCAGGCCGACTACGCGTCAACATGGTGTAACGAGCTTCGTGGTACGCATACTCCTTCAGCGGGATGGAAGGTGCCTTGGAGTCTAATTGGAATGGATTCTTACCCTCTGTTCGCAGCATGGGGTTGTAGCGCATCAGCGGCCAGTAGCCGGAGAGTACTGCATTCTTCTGCTGGTCCATGCCATACGTCAGATCGTAGCCATGGGCGATGCAGTGGCTGTAGGCCAGGATGAGCGCCGGCCCGTCGTAGGCCTCCGCCTCCTGGAACGCCTTTACCGTCTGCATATCGCTGCTACCCATGGCGACACGTGCCACATACACCGAGCCATACGCAACAGCCTCCATGGCAATGTCTTTCTTGCTGTTGGGCTTACCGCCCTCGGCAAACTTGGCCACAGCGCCACGCGGAGTCGACTTCGACATCTGTCCGCCGGTATTGGAATAGGTCTCAGTGTCCAGCACCAATACCTTGACGTTTCTGCCAGAGCCAAGCACGTGGTCCAGTCCACCGAAGCCGATGTCGTAGGCCCAACCGTCGCCGCCCAGCACCCATACGCTCTTGCGTACCAGAGAGTCGGCAATTGTCAGCAATGCGCGGGCCTCTAACGAATTCACATTAGCCAGCTTTGAACGTAGAGCCAGAACGCGGGCGCGCTGTGCCTCGATCTCGCTCTCCTTGGACTGGCTCGCGGTCAGGATCGCCGCCACCAGTTCATCGCCAACCATCGGCGCAAGCCTCTTGAGCAGGTCCTCGGCATACTCCTTCTGCTGGTCTAGGGCAAGGCGCATGCCGAAACCGAACTCCGCGTTGTCTTCAAACAGAGAGTTCGACCAGGTTGGGCCACGGCCCTGACCGTTTTTGGTGTACGGAGTTGTGGGCAGATTGCCACCGTAGATCGACGAGCAGCCAGTGGCATTCGCGATATATAGCCGGTCGCCGAAGAGCTGGGTCAGCAGCTTGATATACGGTGTCTCGCCGCAGCCGGAGCAGGCCCCGGAGAACTCGAAGAGTGGTTCCAGCAGTTGAATGTCCTTCACCTGGGTATGCGACAGGCGGTCGCGGTTCACCGTTGGGATGGACTCGAAGAAGCTCCAGTTCAGTGCCTCTGGAGCGCGCAGGGGGGCCTGCAACTCCATATTGATGGCCTTATGCTTGGCTTCGCTCTTACTTTTAGCCGGACAGATTTCCACGCAAAGGCTGCATCCGGTGCAGTCCTCCGGTGCCACCTGCAGGGTATAGAGTTCCTGCTCCATACCCTTCCATTTCGGCTTGGCGCTCTTGAACGTCTCAGGCGCGTTGGCCAGCAGCGACGAATCGTACACCTTGGCGCGAATCACCGCGTGCGGGCACACCAGAACGCACTTGCCACACTGGATGCATAGGTCCTTGTCCCACACTGGAATTGTCTGCGCAATGTTGCGCTTTTCCCACTTCGCGGTTCCAGTGGGGAAGGTTCCGCCAGCCGGCAAAGCGCTCACCGGCAGTTGGTCTCCCTTGCCCGCCGCCATCATACCCAATACGTTATATACGAAGGCCGGAGCCTCCTTGGGTAGCATCGGAAGCAGGTCGATGGTTGCCGTCGCCTTCTCCGGCAATGTGACCTTGTGCAGGGCAGCCACCGCAGCATCTACAGCAGCAAAGTTTTTCTGCACCACTGCATCGCCACGCTTGCCGTAGGTCTTCTTGATGGACTTCTTGATTTGCGCGATCGCTTCATCGGCAGGCAACACGCCGCTGATGGCGAAGAAGCAGGTCTGCATAATCGTATTCAGACGGTTGCCCATCCCCGTCTCGCGCGCCACAGTGTAGCCGTCGATGACGTAAAACTGGAGCTTCTTCTTCAGGATCGTCTCCTGAGTGGTCAACGGAAGATGCTTCCATATCTCCTCCGGCCCATACGGACTGTTCAGCAGGAAGACTGCTCCGGGAGCCGCGGCTGCAAGTATGTCCATGCGCTCAAGAAACGAGAACTGGTGGCAGGCCACGAAGTTCGCTTTGCTGATCAGATAGGTAGAACGGATCGGATTGGGGCCGAAGCGAAGATGCGATGTAGTGACCGACCCGGACTTGCGCGAGTCGTAGACAAAGTAACCTTGCGCGTAGTTCGGCGTCTCCGCACCGATAATCTTGATCGAATTCTTGTTGGCACCTACTGTCCCATCCGCGCCCAATCCATAAAACAGCGCACGTACAGTCTTCGGGTCTTCGGTGGAGAACTCCGGATCGTAGTCCAGGCTGCTGTGGGTCACGTCATCGTTGATCCCGATGGTGAAGCGGTTCTTGAGTTGTGCCTTTTTCAGCTCATCATAGACGCCCTTGACCATCGCGGGCGTGAACTCCTTCGACGAAAGGCCGTAACGTCCGCCAATGATGCGTGGCTGCGTGGCGATGGGCGATGTGCCGCTGGAGAATGCCTCGCTGAATGCTGTAATGACGTCCTGGTAAAGTGGCTCGCCCAGTCCGGTGGGCTCCTTGCAGCGATCCAGCACAGCAATCGACTTGACGGTCTTGGGCAGCGCAGCCAGGAAGGCCTCCGATGCGAACGGCCGGTAGAGACGAACCTTCAGCAGCCCGATCTTCTCACCCTGTGCGTTCAGGTGCTCGATCACCTCTTCCGTGGGGCCGGCGGCCGATCCCATCAACACAAGGACGCGCTCGGCATCCGGCGCGCCAACGTAATCGAACAAGTGATAGGCACGGCCCGTCTGGGCTGCAAAGCGGTCCATCGCGTCCTGCACGATGGTAGGGCAGGCCAGATAGAACGGCGTGCAGGTCTCGCGCGCCTGAAAGAAGACGTCAGGGTTCTGTGCCGAGCCGCGCAGGATCGGGTTATCAGAGCTCAATGCGCGCTGGCGATGGGCTAAAACGTACTTCTCGTCCAACATCGCATTAATCGTCTCGTCGGAGATGGTCAACGCTTTATTGACCTCGTGCGAGGTGCGGAAGCCATCGAAGAAGTGGAGGAAAGGCACACGCGATTCCAGCGTGGCTACGTGGGAGACAAGCGCCAGGTCAGCCGCCTCCTGTACCGATGCGGACGAGAGCATGGCATATCCCGTCGAACGGCAGGCCATAATGTCAGAATGGTCGCCGAAGATGGAGAGCGCATGGGTCGCCACCGCGCGCGCGGTCACGTGAATGACGTTGCTGGTCAACTCACCGGCGATCTTGAACATGTTGGGAATCATCAGAAGAAGGCCCTGCGAAGCGGTAAAGGTCGTGCTGAACGCTCCGGCCTGCAGCGCGCCATGCATGGCTCCTGCGGCCCCACCCTCGCTCTGCATTTCGGCCACTACGGGAACCGTGCCCCATATATTCTTGCGCCCTGCCTGCTGCCACTCATCCGCCCATTCCGCCATGGTCGACGACGGGGTGATCGGGTAGATCGTGATCACCTGGGATAGACGGTACGCCACCCGTGCACATGATTCGTTTCCGTCAAGAATCGCCGTTTCAAGTTCAGACATTCTGTTGCCTCCAATACCGACTTCCCCATTCTGCGCCCAGCGTATACAGGAAATAAGTGAGCCCCATCACAAGACTGGGGAACTGGGGTCTGCTAAAGTGGAAACTGAGGACAGAGCACTATGGCGAACAATATGTATTTGCCCGTCATTGTGCTGCTGCTGACGGCAATCGCGTTTGCCCTGTCGACCCTTCTGCTTGCCTGGATGTGGTCCAGGTTCTTCTCTCCCCACAAACCCGGACCAAGCAAGAACGCCATCTATGAATGCGGACTGGAATCCCAGGGAGACGCATGGATCCAGTTCAAACCAGGCTATTACCTCTATGGAATTATCTTTCTAGTCTTCGATGTAGAAGCCATATTTCTGCTTCCGTTTGCTGTAGCATTTAAAGGCTTTTCGGCATCGGAATGCATCGCCATGCTGGTCTTCCTGCTCTTGTTGGTGGAAGGTCTCGTCTGGGCATATCAAAAGAAAGTTCTGGTCTGGACATAGCATTGTCCACTAGGTGGCTGCATGTGCTTTGTCGCAACGCAAGTAATCGAATCGAGAGAATTCAAGGACTTCAGGGGTGGATGAAACGATAAAAAACGAGCTGAGCAAGCAAGGGATCTTCACCACATCCCTGCAGGAGCTCTATAACTGGGGACGCACCAGTTCTATCTGGCCCTTAAATTTCGGTCTGGCCTGTTGCGCCATCGAGATGATTGCCACCACCATGGCGCGCTACGACCTCGCCCGATTCGGCGCAGAGGTCTTTCGGCCATCCCCCCGCCAGGCAGACCTGATGATTGTGGCTGGCACCGTAACCAAGAAAATGGCGCCCCAGGTGGTCCGCCTCTATAACCAGATGCCGGAACCGAAGTATGTGATCTCCATGGGAGCCTGTGCCATCTCCGGAGGCCCGTTCAAGCAGGGATACAACGTCCTCAAAGGTATCGACCGCTACATCCCTGTGGATATATACATTCCGGGCTGCCCACCTCGCCCCGAGGCCCTCATCGAGGCATTCATGGAGTTGCAAAAGAAGATCGACGCCCAGCCCTTGACCGGCTCCGAGAGACCACGCCACCTCAATGCCGACGAACCAAGCGAATTCATTGTGCCGCGGTCTGGCAACCACGACTTGCAACCCACGCACAACAAATCCATCTGGAATCCGCCCTTGGTCCAGATCTCACAGACAGGCACGGATGAACCTGGAAATAGTTAAACCCGAGATTGAGGCCAATATACCCGGCTGCCATCTGGAGATGGTGACCAACCCCAGTCCATCGGCGCAGCACTCGCTCCTGCTCGACGCCGAGCATGCGTTCGCAGTGGCTCTCTATCTTCGTGATGCACCTAACCTGCGCTTCGACTTCTGTTCCAACGTCACGGGCATCGACTGGCCGGGCAAAGTAGTAGCGCAGAAGGTGAAGGTCCGTAAGCTGGTCGATGGAGTGGAGCAGGAGGTCGAAGAGACTCATACCACCACCATTCCAGGCTCTCTGGAGGTCGTTTATCACCTCTACTCGGTGGAGAAGAAGCATGGCCCCATCATCCTGCGCATGCGCACCCAGGACCGCGAAGCCGGCGTCCATCTGCCCTCGCTCACACCCATCTGGCGTAGCGCGGAGTTACAGGAGCGCGAGATATTCGACCTCTTCGGGGTCATATTCGACGGACATCCCGATCTGCGGCGTCTGCTTATGTGGGACGAGTTCCAGGATCATCCCATGCGCAGAGACTACGTCGATCCAGACGACTACGAATACGAACCCACCGCGCATGATGAAGTGTTGCAGCGTGCGCAGCAGCACTTTAGCCAAGCGAACCCAGTACAACCCAGCGAAGAGGAGGGCAGATGAGCACAGCCACCCATTCTGCTGCATCCTTCGAACTGGAGCAGGCGACCGAACCCGGCATGGACCAATTACTGGAAATCGCCATGGGGCCGCAGCATCCCTCCACGCATGGCGTCTTTCGCATGAATGTTCTGCTGGATGGCGAACGAGTTGTCCGCCTCAAGCCCGTCTTCGGCTACCTCCATCGCAATCACGAGAAGATCGCCGAGAACGAGACCTACCTCGGCTCCATGCCATACACAGACCGCCTGGACTACATGTGCCCACTCACCAATAACTGGGCCTACGCACTGGCGGTGGAGAAGCTTGCAGGGATCACTGTGCCGGAGCGCGCGGAGTATCTGCGTGTCATCACGGGCGAGCTTACCCGTTTGCAAAATCACGCCTGTCTCATCGGGTTTCTGATGCAGGACATGGGGGCCAGCGGGACGCCCCTAATGTACGCCTTCCGGCAGCGGGAGATCATTCTCGACCTCTTTGAGGCCCTTACCGGCGCGCGTATGATGTGCAACTACATGCGCTTCGGTGGGTGCCGTGTGGACCTGCCCGCCGGATGGCTCGATCAGGCCAAAAAAGTGGTTGCAGAGTTTCCCCTATTCCTGGATGAGTATGAGCGACTCTTGGTCAGCAACGAGATTCTGATGGACCGCACCCAGGACGTTGGCGTGCTCTCCGCAGAGCTGGCTATCAGCGCCGGCATCAGCGGCCCCATGGCGCGCGCCAGTGGTGTAGACTACGACATCCGCAAGGTGGACCGCTACAGTATCTACGATCGTTTCAACTTCCGCGTCCCCTTGGGGAGTCATGGAGATGTTTATGATCGCTTCATGATCCGCGTGCTGGAGATGCGCGAGTCAGTCAGTATCCTGCAGCAGGCAATGCGTGATATTCCAGAGGGGCCCATTGTGGATCCCAAGACCAAGATTCGCGGCTTCCGCCCCAAGCCCGGCGAGGCCTATGGAAGGATTGAAGCCCCCAAGGGTGAGCTGGGCTTTTATCTAGTCAGCGATGGATCGCCCAACCCATACCGCTATCGCGTTCGTCCTCCCAGCCTCATCAACCTCACGATACTGGAAGACCTCTGTCTGGGGAGAAATGTGGCCGACGTCGTGGTAATTCTTGGAAGTATCGACATTGTAATGGGTGAGGTGGACCGATGAGCCCGCGCACAGAGAGGAGCATCCGTGGTTGGTGAAGGCATTCTGAAGGGATTGGCGGAGACGGCCCGGAACTTCTTCGGCAGCTACGTCAGCAAAGACCGTCTCACCACGGTCCAGTATCCCGAGCAGCGCGAGCCCCAGATCGAGGCGACGCGGGACTTCCCCTTTCTGGTCTACGATGGCGCGGACTGGCAGCAGGGAATGCGCTGCGTTGCCTGCCAGATCTGCGAAAAAGAGTGCCCGCCCAAGTGCATCTACATCGATAAAAGTAAGGACAAAAAGCCTGATGCATTCGGCAAGTCGCAGTTCTACCCCGCAACCTTCAATATCGATATCTCGGTCTGCATGAGCTGTCAGATCTGCGTTGAGGTCTGCCCCTTCGATGCCATCAAGATGGATGTCGACTATCACCTGAGTTCAGACAACCGTTTCGGCGGTCTTATGCTGAACAAGCAGCGACTCTCCAAATCTAACGAATACTACAATGCAATTCATCCCACAGAGGCTGCAGCCGTGGATGCCCAGCGCGCCGAGGAAAAAGCCAAGTTGGACGCCAAAGCAAAGGCCGCTGCTGATGCCAAGGCCGCTGCTGATGCCAAGGCCGCTGCTGAATCCAGTCTCGCCCAGTTTGCACCCAACCAATCGGCCGCCGGTGACCCACAATGACCTGTCTTGCTTTGTGGATGCCGCAACTCGATCAGATCTTTGTAACAGCCTCTCACTGGCTGCTCAGCTACCTTCCCGCCGCGCTGCAACCGTTAGCCTCAGCCATTCTGTCGGTTGCGGCCATCATTGTCGCCTTCGCCACACTGTTCGCACTCACCACACTGCTGGAACGCAAAGGGTTGGGTAGAATGCAGAACCGCTACGGGCCGAATCGCGTTGGCCCATGCGGCCTGTTTCAACCTCTCGCCGACGGTGTAAAGTCGCTCACCAAAGAAGACATTGTGCCCATCCGCGCAGACCGTGCTGTGCACTTTATGGCGCCGGTGCTACTGGTTGCCGCCTCCTTCATGGGGTACGCTGTGCTTCCCATCGGGCGCAACATGATCATGGTCGACATGAATGCCGGCGTGCTCTTCTTCTTCGCCGTCGGGTCGCTCATGGAGTTGGCCGTCTTCATGGCAGGATGGTCCAGCCGCAGCAAATACTCCCTGCTAGGTGCCATGCGCGCCATCGCCCAGATGATCAGTTATGAAGTTCCCCTGGTGCTTGCCTCCATCGTCGTGTTAATGCAGGCAGGCTCCCTTTCTACCGTATCCATCGTGAATATGCAGGCCTCGTATTCGGGAATATGGCCGCATTGGTTCGTATTCACTCCCTGGGGATTCGCCGGATTCGTTCTGTTCATGATCGCGGCCACCGCAGAATCCAACCGCTCGCCCTTTGATCTGCCCGAGGGCGAATCGGAGATCATCGCCGGATACTATACGGAGTACTCCGGCTTCAAATTCGCTCTGTTCTTTCTGGGGGAATACATCGGTATGTTTGCCACCAGCGGAATGGCAATTACCTTGTTTCTGGGCGGATGGTCCGCGCCGTTTTCATTCCTCGCGTGGGTTCCTTCTTACCTCTGGTTCTTTGCAAAGCTTCTGACTATTATTGCCATCTTCATTTGGGTGCGTGGTACGCTTCCTCGCCTACGCATGGACCAATTAATGAACCTCGCATGGCAGTTCATGCTTCCCATGACATTGTTCAATCTCATCATTGCCGGGGTCTGGCATTTCATGCCGGGCGGCCTATTACGCTGGCTTGTCTGCAGTACCATGGTTGTCGTTCCGTGCATCCTGTTTGGCGGCGGCTTGAAACGTAAGAAGAAATTCCAAATCCGTACCTATCATTTTTCCCAGTGATGCAATAACTACCGCAAAATTCTGACTTAAATGTGTAACTGAGTTTTTACAGTATCCATGATCGAGTTATATAGATGACCGCATCCTTCATGATTCTCGCTGTGCTTACGGTTGCCGGAACCGTGTCCGCCATGGGCCTGCGCAACGCAGTACACTGCGTGTTGGCGCTTGCTTTGAGTTTTGCAGGCATCGCAATGCTCTACCTTCAACTCGGTGCGCAATTCGTAGGATTTACCCAAATCCTCGTCTATGTCGGTGCAGTTGCCATCCTCGCAGTCTTCGCCATTATGATGACCCATAACGATAAGCCGATGGCTCTGCCGGATTCCCATGCTGCATGGGTTGCGGGATGTGTTGTGGCAGTCGCCGTCTTTGCAGTCCTTACCAGGGCCATCGTTTCCAGTACGACCGCAGTTCAGATACAGACGCAGACGGTCGCCCCCCAACCTGGAGTAACAGTGCAGCAGATCGGCGATGCTCTGCTGCATCGCTTCGTCGTGCCCCTGGAGATAATGGGCGTACTCTTGACCGCTGCCCTCATCGGTGCCGTCGTCATCGCAATGGACCGTAGGGAGGAGATGAAATGAACTCCCTACAAAGCTATCTGATCTTGTCTTCGCTCCTATTTTCCGTCGGACTCGCCGGTGCCTTAACCCGCCGTAATGCCATTCTTGTCCTCATCGGAATAGAACTGATGCTCAACGCAGCCAACCTGAACTTCATTGCATTTTGGCGCTATGGCCCTAACCCTGAAGCTCTGACCGGCATCATGTTCACAATTTTTTCAATCAGCATCGCAGCCGCGGAAGCAGCAGTCGGTCTGTCGATCATCCTGGCTGCATATCGCCACTCCCGCACCACCGACTTAGACCAGATGAATTCACTGAAAGGATAGGAACGTTAGAAGTCTTTTAATAGAAATATCGCAAGCTACAATTCACCTTCAACAATTCCAGTAGTCTTTATAACTTTTCTTCTTGGCATCTTCTAGGACTCAATGAGCTGGATCGTTCAATATCTGTGGCTAATTCCCGCGCTGCCTATCTTCGCCGCGGCAATCAGTACTCTGCTACCCCAGCGTAGCCGCACGTCTGCGGCAGCCCTTGCCATCGGCTCCATGGCAGCCTCGTTTCTGCTCTCCATCGCAGCACTTCTCCATGTGCTCTCCACGCGTGGCGACCAGGTTCTCACCTTCAACTTTCGCTGGTTTCAGTTTGGAAATGAATGGCTCAAACTGGGCTGGATGCTCGACCCGCTAACTGCGGTCATGCTCGTGATGGTCACCTTCGTCGGCCTTTTGATCTTCATCTACAGCGTCGGATATATGGCCCACGACGATAATTTCACGCGCTTCTTCTGCTTCCTCGCGCTCTTCGCCGGAGCCATGCTGGGCGTTGTCATTGTCAACAGCCTTCTTCTTCTTTTTATGTGCTGGGAGATCGTAGGCCTCACATCTTACCTGCTCATTGGCTTTTGGTATTACAAGCCGGAGGCTGCGGCCGCTGCAAAAAAAGCCTTTATCACCACACGCATTGGAGACCTCGGCTTCCTCATTGGCATGGTCTGGCTCTATGCTCAGTCGCATACCCTGCTTTTCTATGACGCCGGTACCGGATGCCTCGAACAGGCCTCCCTGGCTCACCTCGTCATCACTACATCTGCCCTGGGTCTCACTGCCTCGAGCGCCATCGGTATTCTCATCTTCTGCGGCGCGGCGGGTAAATCCGGCCAGGTTCCTCTGCATGTATGGCTGCCCGACGCAATGGAGGGGCCAACGCCAGTCAGCGCGCTCATTCATGCTGCCACCATGGTCGCTGCCGGCGTCTTTCTCATCGCGCGCATCTACCCACTCATGGCTGCCCACGTAGCCACTGTGCTTACCCCAACGATCGCACTCCAGGTTGTTACATGGGTCGGCGCCATCACGGCGCTCTTCGGCGCGTTGATTGCCGTCGCGCAGTTCGACATCAAACGAATTCTCGCCTACTCCACCGTCTCACAACTCGGCTACATGATGATGGGCTTGGGAGTTGGTGGTGTCGCGGTTGGCATGTTCCACCTCATTACCCACGCATTTTTCAAATCACTCTTATTCCTCGGCGCGGGATCTGTGATCCATGGATGCGATGGCGAACAGGACATCCGGCGCATGAGTGGCCTGCGCAGGTTCATGCCCATCACCTTTGCTGCTTATGCCGTGGGAATGCTCGCATTATGCGGATTTCCATTCTTTTTCTCCGGCTTTTGGAGCAAAGACGATATTCTCCGCTCCGCCCTAACTTGGAGCGTATCCCGCGCGCCTTTCTATATGGGTGCATTCGGCGCACTACTCACCGCCTTCTACATGACGCGCCAGGTCTTCTATGTCTTCTCAGGCAGCAATCGCCTGGCTGCGTCAAGTCACGATGACCCGCAACTCGCTGCCGACTTTGAAGACCCCGCGCATCACGCCGCGCACTCTCCGCATGAGAGCCCTGCCGTCATGACCGTTCCTCTGGTCCTCCTCGCCGCATGTGCCATACTGCTTGGTTGGATCGGGACTCCTGCGTGGCCCTGGTTCCAGTCCTTCCTCGACGGCACGCAGACGACGTTTGCTTTTTCAGCATTCTCAGGCCTCAACGTCCTGCCGGTCATGATCTCCTCCTCTCTACTCGTCTTTTGCGGCCTTGGACTCGGTTGGGCGCTGTATGGACACAATCCGATTCAACGCGCGAACGATCCGGACCAACTCGAAAAATTGCAACCTTCCGTCTTTAGCCTCTTCGGTCATGCGTTTTATGTCGACGCTTTCTATGACGCGACTCTCATTCGCTGCAATACCTGGTGGGCTAAAGTCTGTGACTGGCTCGACCAATGGGTCTGGAATGGAGTCGTGCAAACGATTTCCTACTTCGTGGTTGGCATGGCTCACCTGGACAACTTTTTCGATGCGGCCATTGTGAATGGCAGCTTCGATGAAGGATGTCAGAGCGTATCGCGCTCTGGACAGATTTTGTCTCTGTTCCAAAATGGTCAGATTCAAAGTTATTTGCGGATCATCGGCTGCGCGCTAATATTGCTAGTCGTGTTTCTGCTTTGGGGGGCGAAGGTATGACCGCCTTTCCATGGATCTCCCTACTCACCGTACTGCCTCTGGTTGGCGCTCTCGTCCTTATGGCCTTTGGCGGACTGGGAAAGCTGTTTGTCCGCTTCTCGGCACTCGCCTTTAGCCTCGCTGGGCTGCTTATCACTCTCTTCCTTTGGCACCACTTTGATTCCAACTCCGGAAGTCTTCAATTTCAAGAACGCCTCAGTTGGATTCCCTCCCTCAATGTGGACTATCGCGTCGCAATCGACGGACTTGGGCTTCTCATGCTGTTGCTCACATCCATCGTGGTGCCGATCGCCATCATTGCATCCTGCCGCATTCAGGAACGAGTGCCGCTTTATTATTCCCTGATCCTCATCCTGCAAACTTGCCTCTACGGCACATTTACTGCATTAAATTTCTTTCACTGGTTTATTTTTTGGGAATTGAGCCTTATTCCGGCATTTTTTCTTATCCGGCTATGGGGTGGACCGCGGCGCAGCAGCGCAGCGACCCAATTTCTGGTCTATACCATGGTCGGCAGCGTGGCTATGTTGTTGTCTTTTCTAGCCATATTTCTGGCCACCCATAAATTCGACTTCATCGATCTTGCGACAATGGCACACAACGGCCAGCTTATGCCTGCCGTAATTGACAAACTGGACTGGAGCAGGTTCACTCCAGACCATCTGGCTCTTATTATTTTTGCAGGCGCATTTCTCGGCTTCGCAGTCAAAGTCCCCCTCTTTCCCTTTCACACCTGGCTGCCCTCTGCATACTCAGAGGCTCCCACAGGAACTACAATTCTTCTCACCGGTGCCATGTCCAAGATGGGAGTTTACGGCTTCCTGCGCATCCTGCTTCCCATCTTCGGCGCGCAGATGCAGGTTGTACTGACGCCACTTCTGTGGCTTGCCGTCGCTACCGTTATCTTTTCTGCATATGCCGCGCTTGCTCAGAAAGATTTAAAACGCATCTTTGCCTACTCCTCCATCAATCATCTCGGCTATTGCCTACTGGCCATCTTTGCCGTCGCAAAATTTACCGGCGCGAACACATCTCTCACTGCCCAAAAGTATGCAGCAATGGATGGCGTCTTCCTGCAGATGTTCAATCATGGACTTACTGCCGCAACGCTATTCTGGTTCATAGCCTTGCTGGAGAAGCGTAGCGGCGGTCTCCGTGGACTAGACGATTTTGGCGGTCTGCGCAAGGTTGCCCCGGTCTTTACCGGACTCATGGGCATCGCACTGTTTTCATCCCTGGGCCTACCTGGTCTCAATGGTTTCATCGGCGAGTTCCTCATCTTTAAAGGATCTTTTCCACTTGCAACCTGGGCTTCTTCGCTTGCAGTGATTGGCCTGCTTATGACTGCAATATTTGTTCTTGGAGTTTTGCAACACGTCTTCTCTGGCCCGCTCAACCAATACTGGCTCAGCTTCCCCGATCTCTCCGTTGGAGAGCGGCTGGCTCTTGCACCTGCAATTGGCCTGATGTTTGCGCTGGGCCTCTATCCTCAACTGCTACTGGGAACCATCAACAATACAGTCATTCAGTTAGTACAACAAATAAAGTTTTGAACGATCCATGAATCCGGTGTTTCGATAATGCTTGCTTGGACCATTTACATCTCGTTTGTTGGCGCGGCTGCCATGCTTCTTATGCCCAGAAGCAGCGTTGCCTCAGTCCGCATCTTCGCCCTGCTGACAACGGTGGTCGGGTTTGCAATTACCCTGAGCTACTTTCTGATGCACAGAACTGGAGAGATGCTGACGATCGCTCGTGTGCCGTGGATTCCCTCTCTCGGCATCGAATTTCATCTTGCAGCAGACGGCATCAGTCTCACCCTGGTTTTGCTCACCGGAATTATTGCGATCACCGGGATCCTTTTTTCCTGGAATATTGAAGAGCGCACCAAGGAATTCTTTGTCTTATACTTACTTCTCATCGGCGCCGTCTATGGAGTATTTCTTAGTTACGATCTATTCCTGCTTTTCGTCTTTTACGAAATCGTTATTATTCCGAAGTATTTTCTGATCGCCATCTGGGGTTCAACTCGCCGCGAATATGGTGCCATGAAGCTTGCCATCTATTCCTTTGTCGGCAGCGCCATGGTCCTGATTGGACTCATCGCCGCCTATGTCGTGGCAGGCGCAAAATCCACCTCGATCAGCCAGTTGGCACAGTTTCCGTTCTCACCGCACTTCCAATTATGGGTATTTCCGCTCGTGTTTATAGGTTTCGCCATTCTTGCCGGCATGTGGCCTATGCATACATGGGCGCCCACAGGCCACGTAGCCGCTCCCACAGCTGCTTCCATGCTGCTTGCTGGTGTCGTTATGAAACTCGGCGCCTATGGCTGCCTCCGCGTCGCTATGGTCCTCTTCCCGCTTGGCCTGGGACCGTGGGGCTTCCATGTCTTCGGTCTTGGTTCCTGGCGCGATGTCTTTGCCTTGCTTGCAGTCATTGGAATCATCTATGGCGCGCTGGTCGCTCTAGTACAAAAGGACTTCAAATTTGTCATCGGGTACTCCAGCGTCAGCCACATGGGCTTTATTCTGCTTGGCCTGATGACTCTGAATCAGATTGGAATCTCAGGAGCCGTGTTGCAGATGTTTTCCCATGGCATCCTGGCTGGCCTGCTCTTCGCGGTCGTTGGGCGCATGGTGTATGCCCGCACCCATACCCGCGACCTCGCTGCTCTGAACACGATGAATCTCCATAAAATTATTCCCTTTGCCGCTGTCACCTTTGTCCTTGCCGGAATGGCCAGCATGGGCTTGCCGGGATTCAGCGGCTTCGTCGCAGAATTGATGATCCTTATCGGAGTTTGGCGCGCTTATCCCCTGCTTGCTCTCTGTGTGGGATTCGGGATTGTAGTCGGAGTTGTGTACATCTGGCGAGCCATGCAAAAAGCATTCTTTTTGGGCGCGGACGTCCAACCAAACATACCCCATTCACCTCTGCCACCCATCACTCTTCCGGAACGTATTGGCGCAGTCATCCTGATCGCTTCCAGTGTTCTGGTCGGACTATATCCGCAGATGCTTCTGAATATTGTCATTCCTGCATTGAATTCCCCACTGTTTGATGGTTTGCGCAAAGGGAGTTGGCAATGATCGCAATCAACAATGCGCAACTGCTGCGGCTCGCATTACCGGAGGTCATCGTCGTAACTACGGCGCTGATCGTGATGGCAGCAGACTTCTTGTTCCTGCACAGATTCAACTCACACGTCCGATTCTTCCTCGCTGCCGGACTTGGTGTCCTCGGCTGTACCGGCGCGATCTTACGGATAATACTTGCTCCCGAACTCGCCAATATTTTTAACGGCGTGCTCCTCTCGAATCCATTGACCCAACTAGTGCAGATTGCAGTGCTCGTACTGACAATATTTACACTGCTGTTTTCTGTAGATTCAACTTTCACGCAGCACGTTGGCGAATTTGTCCTACTGCTCCTTGTCGCGACTACTGGCATGATGTTTCTCGCAGGCACACAGGATCTTCTGGTTATTTTTATCTCCCTGGAGCTACTAAGCCTGTCACTCTACATTCTTGTTGCCTTCAATAAATCCAGCGCGCAATCGTGGGAAGCAGCATTGAAGTATTTTCTCTTCGGCGGAATGTCGGCTGCGTTTCTACTATTTGGATTTAGCGTGCTCTACGGTCTATCAAATTCCACAAGCCTTCCGTTCATCGCTGCGGCCATTCACGGCCCAACGCTGAATCCACTCCTGGTCATCGCCATCGTAACTACTGCCATAGGATTTGGCTTTAAAATCGCTGCCGCCCCATTTCATTTCTGGGCACCCGATGTATACCAGGCAGCACCCGCGCCTAGCGCTGCATTCATCGCGTCGGGGTCCAAGGTTGCCAGCTTCTTCCTCTTCTTCCAGGTCATGGCAATAGGGCTTGCAGGTGCGGAAGGCACCGCAACGCTTCCCGACTTAGTGCGAGGCTGGGTGCCGGTGTTGGCCCTTATGTCCACCGTATCCATGTTGCTGGGAAATCTGGTCGCCATCCGACAGTCCAGTCTGCGCCGATTGCTCGCATACTCGGCCATCGCTCATGCGGGAACCATGCTTCTGGCAATTGTGGCCCACACCCAACTGAGCCTCGCTGCTCTGCTGTATTACGTTATTACCTATGCACTGGCCACGCTTGGTGCATTCGCTGTGATCTCGGTGGTCGAACAGCAGATGGGCAACGATGAACTCTCCAGCTTCGACGGTCTCGGCAGACAAGCACCCATGCTCTCATTTTGCCTTGCGACCTTTATTCTTTCGCTCGCTGGCATCCCCCCTCTTGCCGGCTTCTTCGCCAAATTTTATCTCTTTGTAACTGTGCTGAATGCGACGTCAGGTTCCCTGGGTCTGCTATGGCTCATCGTTCTCGCTATTGCCATGAGCGCCGTCTCGCTCTACTACTACCTGCGTGTACTCAAACGAGTCTATGTCACACCTGCCGCCACTAACGCGCCTGCGTTCCGTACACCTGCTCTTACCCAGATCCTTCTGCTCGTGCTTGCCGCCGCCGTTATTCTACTCGGCTGCGCTCCGCAACTGCTCCTGCGCTGGATCGACGCCGCCATCCAGGTCTCCGGCCTCTGATATTTCACAAGTCAGTTCATGCACTGGATTTCATCGCTAATGCAGTCAGCCGCATGTGTTGATGCGCGCCAATTTACACCATCACACGCGCCGCTGCACGCAACGTCTGTCGCCGCACCGTCAACGCCTCGATGCGGTCCCGCAATACGGTGTACCCACAACCAATTCCTTGAGGCACCTCAATCTCACCCTTGGCACTAACCGTCACCTCCGGCTCTATGATGTCTTCCGCCCAGTAGCGCGCCGACGCCGATACATCGCCCGGCAGTGAGAAGTTCTCCAGCGACGAAAGCGCGATATTGTGTGCTCGCCCGATCCCCGTCTCCAGCATGCCTCCGCACCACACCGGAATGCCGCGTTCCGTCGCCGCATTGTGCACCGCAATCGCCTCCGAAAATCCGCCCACGCGGCCAACCTTAATGTTAAGAATGCGGCACGATTCCATGTCGATAGCCGCTAGCGCGTCCCTTCGGTTGTGGATCGATTCGTCCAGGCAGATCGCCGTCTCCAGGCGTTTCTGCAACATCGAATGAAAGTAGAAATCGTCATACCATAACGGCTGCTCGATCATCAGCATCTTGAACCGGTCCCACCCTGCAATGTGGTCAAAGTCCACAATACGATACGCCGAATTGGCGTCGCAGCTCAGTTGTATCTTCGGCCAGCGCGCGCGCACCTGCTCGAATATGTTGCTGTCCCATCCCGGCTTGCACTTAAGCTTGATGCGCTGATATCCGGCCTCCAGTGCCTCTGCGATCTTATCCATTAGAATCGCCGGCGATGGCTGAATGCCGATCGAGACACCACACGGAATTACCCTGCGCGTACCACCCAGCAACTTCGTCAGCGACACGCGTTTCTTCTGCGCCTCCAAATCCCATACAGCGTTCTCCAGTGCAGCCTTGGCCATGCGGTGACCGCGTATCTGGCAGAACAGCGTCGGGCAGCTTCCGCCGCCTACCACTTCCTTCCCCACAAGACGCGGCGCTAACTCCGTCTCCGTAACAATCCATGCGGTGTCGATGCTCTCATCGGAGTAGTACGGATGTTCGCCCGCCACGCACTCGCCCCAAGCTGTAAGTCCGTCAGACTCGATCTCTACCAGTAGTATTCGGCGGGTTGTGGTCAGGCCAAAGCTCGTTTCAAAGGGAAATGCGAGAGGCATGTTGATCTCGCGTAGATGAACTGCGTCGATGGTCAGCATTATTGTCGTCCTGTCGTGATCGGCTCTATTACTACTTGGCCCTGCAAACTCTATTTGATTCGATGATTTTTTTTCTTATTAGCTGTCCCTGGTCTTATAGTCCGCTTGCTCGTCCCAGCAGAAAGAATCCGTCGCCGTTCGCACATCGCTCATAGCCAATCACAGCCAGCCCACGCGCAAAAGCCGACTCCAATATAAGCCGGTTGCGCGTCTGCAGCGACTCAGCCAGACTACGCCGTCCCGGGTCGCGTTTCCAGTCATGGATGATGCATGGTACGTCGATTCGCTCCATCACGTCATCGCTAACTAGCACGGTTTCACTGTTTTTCGTTTTTCCTTCGTCGTGCACTTCGCCTAAAACCCGCTGCACCCGCTCAGACTTCAGCCACCATTCCACAATCAGCCGGTCAGTAGGCAGTCCGCCCTGCAACGGAGAAGTCGATGGTCCATAAATATTTCTCAGATAGCGCCGCGCAATCGCGCCCAGCCGTGCAATGTTCAGGTGGGCATTCTTAATCTCCAACGGATCGAAGGTCCACTCCATTAATTCAATTCCGCGTGCCAGCGCATCGTCACGCTGCGCCAGTTTCAATCTGCGCCCCAGCCCTTCGTTGCGGTACTCCGGCAGTACAGCCAGCATGTGGGAGTGCAGGTATGACCGTCCGTCGCGATAGCCGGGAAACGCCATCGCAAATCCCACCAGGGTCTTTCCGTCATAGGCCCCCAGCACCTGTCCGCCAATGCGCTCGGCCACAATAAACACCCGCTTCGGAATCAGGTCGCTGTCGCTGTAGCCCCACACCGCTAGCTGTATCTCGACGCACTGTTCAAAGTCCGTCAGCTTCGTTACCGGTGCAATCTGTATCTGCTTCGGCTCGCTCATGCCCTCAACCCGTTCGGTTCAGCCTGACTGCTACGCTTCGCCCGGTTCCACATTGCATCCAGTTCAGCAGGAGTGAGCGAACTCAGCGCATCAAAGCCTCCCGCCTCCGCCTCCATCGCGCGAAAGCGCGCGCGAAATTTCGCGTTCGCGGCTCTCAAAGCGGACTCCGCATCAACCTTCAAATGCCGCGTCAGATTCACCGCCGTAAACAGAAGATCGCCCAGCTCTTCTTCCATGCGAACGTGCTGTCCTTTATCATTTCTCACCAACTCCGCCTTCAGTTCGCCAATCTCTTCCTGCATCTTCTCGAAGAGTCCCTCCACATCGGGCCAGTCGAAGCCAGCCTTCGCCGCCTTCGAGCCCAGCTTGCGCGCCTCCATCATCGCCGGCATCGAGCGCGGAATCTCATCCATCGCCGAAGCCGCACCGCCCCCTTCCGCACGCTTCTCGTCCTGCTTGATCTGCTCCCAGTTGCGCAGCACCGCATCTGCATCCGCCGCGTCGGCCAGCTTGCCTTCCACAGGAAACACATGCGGATGCCGTCGCACCAGCTTCGCATTCAGATTTGCCGCAACGTCGCCAATATCGAAGTAGCCCGCCTCCGAGGCCATCTGCGCGTAAAAAAAAACCTGCAGCAGCAGATCGCCCAGTTCGTCCTTTAGTTCAGGCCATGCCCGCCGCTCAATCGCATCGAAAACCTCGTAGGTCTCTTCCAGTGTGTAGCGCTTGATGGTGTCAAAGGTCTGCTCGCGGTCCCACGGACAGCCGCCCGGCGCGCGCAACCGCGCCATAATCACGATCGCCTCAGCCAGCGGACCGGAAGCTCGTTCCGCCGCGCCTGCCTGACGCCGCCCGTCCCCCGATCGCACCGGTTCTGTGTCCACTCTGGCCATAGAAACACTTTACCCGATACCGTGAGATGGTTCAGGTTGTGGCATGTTGAACGACGTGCGACTCTTGCCTGTTGGCTCTGTCTCGTGCAGAGTTTAGCCCCGCAGCGCCATTTGGTCTGTCAGAATCTGCGTCAGATCCGGCTTCTTCAACCCATGCTCCTGCTCGTTGAACTTGTCCACCTTGCTGGACCAGTTCATGCTGCAGAACTTCGGCCCGCACATGCTGCAGAAGGCGGCCTCCTTGTAGTACTCATCGGGCAGTGTCTCGTCGTGCATGGCACGCGCCGTCTCCGGGTCCAGTGACAGCGCGAATTGCTTGTCCCAGTCGAAGGTGTAGCGCGCCTGCGATATAGCGTCGTCGCGGTCGCGGACGCCGGGCCTGTGCCGCGCCACGTCCGCTGCATGGGCCGCAATCTTGTACGCAATAATCCCGTCCTTCACGTCCTTTTCGTTGGGCAGGCCGAGGTGCTCCTTCGGTGTCACATAGCACAGCATCGCTGCGCCGTGCCATCCAATCATCGCAGCGCCAATCGCCGAAGTGATGTGGTCGTAGCCCGGTGCGATGTCCGTCACCAACGGCCCCAGCACGTAGAACGGCGCACCGTCACATAGCTCGACTTCCTTGTCTACCTGCAGCTTGATCTGGTCCATGGGGATGTGCCCGGGGCCCTCGATCATCACCTGTACATCGCTCTTCCACGCCTGCCTTGTCAACTCGCCGAGAGTTTTCAATTCCGCAAACTGCGCCTCGTCGCTCGCATCCGCCAGACAGCCCGGACGCAGTCCGTCTCCCAGCGAGTAGCTGACGTCGTACTTCGCCATGATCTTCGTAATGCGGTCGAAGTTCTCATACAGAAAATTCTGTTTGTGGTGGCTCGTCATCCACTGCGCCAGGATCGCGCCTCCGCGGCTCACAATTCCTGTGATCCTCTTGGCCACCATTGGGACGTATTGGATCAGCACGCCCGCGTGGATGGTGAAGTAGTCCACGCCCTGCTGCGCCTGCTCCTCGATCACTTCCAGGTACAGATCGATGTTCAGGTCTTCCAGTTTCTTCACCCTCGCCAATGCCTCGTAGATCGGCACCGTGCCCAGCGGCACTGGCGAATGGCGCAAGATCTGCTCGCGGATCATGGGAATGTCGCCGCCTGTGGACAGGTCCATCACCGTGTCTGCCCCATAATGCACAGCTGTATGCAGTTTGCGCAGCTCCTCGTCCACATTCGACACCATCGCCGAGTTGCCGATGTTCGCATTGATCTTGCACAGCGATCCCACGCCAATCGCCATCGGTTCCAGCTCCGGGTGGTTGATGTTGGCCGGGATAATCATCCGTCCCACCGCTACCTCATCGCGGATGAACGACGGCTCCACCTTCTCTACCTGTGCCACATACGCCATCTCTTCGGTAATCATCCCCTTACGCGCAAAGTGCATCTGGCTCATATTGCTGTCGCCACTGCGCGCAGCCTCTGCGCAGCGCTTCACAATCCACTCTGTGCGCGGTGCCGGAACAGTGTAATCCGAGCCATTTGCATGCGCTCCGTTGCCATTTGTGTGCTGATGATTTCCGTTTGCGCTCATTGGTTTCCCCCGCGTTAATGCCGATGTTATCTACAAAGTATACCTTGCAACAGTACTTGCCTGCGCATTCGGCGAAGCCATCGTACAGTAGTTCAGATCAGCACGAAGCTGCCACAGAGTACGCCAAGTGCATCAAGAATATGGCCGTCGGCACAATCTTCTTCTAGAAAAGAAAATCCATGCAGACGGCCTTTCAGTTCTGCTGCAAATAATGGTCCGCGTGGTGTCTATACGCCGCTGAACGCGGAGAATCCGCCATCGATCGGAATCACCACACCGGTCACGAACTCCGACGCCGGCGATAGCAACCAAAGCACGCCCCCAAACAGGTCCGCGGATACGCCAAGGCGCGCCATTGGAGTGTGTCCAACGATCGTCTTACCGCGTGCTGTCCACTCGCCCGTCTCCTTGTCGGTCAACAGAAAACGATTCTGTTCGGTCAGAAAAAATCCGGGCGCAATCGCATTCACGCGGATCTTCGGCGAGTACTCCTGCGCCATATGGACAGCCAGCCATTGCGTGAAGTTGCTGACCGCAGCCTTTGCCGCAGAGTAGGCCGCAATGCGTGTCAACGGACGGAAAGCATTCATTGACGAAATATTCAGAATCGTGCCATACCCCTGCTCCGCCATCACCTTGCCGAACGCCTGCGAAGGCAGGATTGTTCCCATCACGTTCAACTCGAAGACCCAGCGCAGTGCGTCCGCGGGAAGATCGAAAAACTTCAGATCAGGACTGGTTGTCGCCGTCGGCTTATTGCCCCCTGCCGCGTTGATCAGACAATCCAGCTTGCCCAGGTGCTTCATCACATCCTCGGCCGTCTTCCCTATGCTCTCGCGATCCAGCACATTGCATTTGAACACAGATACCTGTTTCATACGATCCCCAAGGTGCTCAATCGTCGCGGGATGTAGATCGGAAACGATATCCAGAATGGCAACCTCCGCGCCGCATCCTGTCAGTGCGTACACCATGTCGCTGCCCAAAACTCCAGCCCCGCCGGTGATAGCTACCGTCTTGCCCTTAAAGTCGTACATCTTCGTCAGTTCTGTCAGATCGAAGTTACTTTGCTGCTCACTCATAATTTCTCCATTTCAATTGTGTGTGCGAAATCGAATGCTACCGTTGAATGCGTGCCGATCCACCGCCGGCGAATGCAACCACCTGGTCCAGCGTCGCCATCGTGGTGTCGCCCGGGAACGTCGTCATCAGCGCTCCATGCGCCCATCCTAGCTTCACCGCATCATCCGGCGTCTTGCCGCTCAGCAGTCCGTAGATAAAGCCCGATGCAAAGCCATCGCCGCCGCCCACACGGTCCAGCACCTTCAATTCGGCTGTTGGCGCAAACACTGCTTTGCCGTTGATCCATGCCACCGCACTCCAGCTATGATGATTCGTGTTGTGTACCTCACGCAGGGTCGTAGCCACAACCTTCGTCTTCGGAAAGCGTTTCACCACCTGCTCCATCATTCCCAGAAACGCTCCCGTATCCAGTTTGGAACTAGCCGCCTTGGCGCTAGCTGAAACTTCCGGCCCAGAGAATCCGAGGCCCTTCTGCAGGTCCTCTTCATTGCCGATCAGTACGTCGACATTCTCAACAATTTGTCCCAGAACCTTATGCGCTTGCTCCATGCCGCCCTGTGTCTTCCATAGTTTTTCACGATAGTTAAGGTCGAACGAAGTCACCACTCCCGCTGCCCGCGCGGCATTCATTGCTTCCACCACCAACGCAGATGTTGTCTCTGACAGCGACGAAAAGATTCCGCCCGAGTGAAACCAGCGAACTCCTTCGCTGAAGATCGCCTTCCAGTCAAAATCTCCCGGCTTCAGTTGCGCCGCAGCCTCGTTGCAACGATTGTAGAAGACGATAGGCGCGCGTACACCAAGTCCTTGGTCGCTATATACGGTAGCCATGTTTGGCCCTCGCACTCCGTCGTGGGCAAATCGCTTGTATAGCGGCTTCACCCCCATGCCCCGCACACCCTCCGCAATCAGGTCGCCAATGGGATACGAAACCATGGCGCTGGCGATTCCCGTCTTCAGTCCAAAGCAGTCCGATAGATTCGCTGCAACATTAAACTCGCCACCACTTACATGGACTGCAAAGTTAGTCGCCTTGCGGAATGGTATGATCCCCGGATCAAGCCGGTGTACCAGTGCACCAAGTGAGAGTAGATCAAGCGAACCCTTTTCCGGGATAGTGAAACCAAGACTCATGTCCTTCTCCTTATACTTCTTTCTTTGTCATTCCCGAAGGGAATCTGTTTCTGCCGTTGTCGTTGTTATTGCATCATCCAGTCGCGCTTCTACTGCCCCAGAAACACTGGCTTGATGTGTCGTTCCCACAGATTCGCGGTTACATTTTTCGCCACCGTCGCCTCGTTGGCCTCCAGTGCGTCCAGGTAACGCGACCCCATCTTGGCGGCAATTTTGAAGCCCACATGCAGCAGTTGCCGGAAGCTAGGGTTATATGCCTTGTTCTTCTGGTCGTGACGCAATGCAGAGGTGTATTGCTCGCTGGTCCAGCCATTCACCTCCGCCGCCGATGGCAACTTGCCCGCATCAATATCGATCACAGTTGCATAGGGTGCGGTCAGTTCGTCCTTGTGCGCCAGCGCCTCTGCGTAAACTTCCTTAGCAATCGCCAACCCGTTGCCGCCCGCCTCCGCCAGTCCGATAAGTTCCTCAAGCCATGTCGTCCCAGCGGTCTTAAGATGGACCCCCGCATTGAACTTCTTTGCACCATCATGGATCGCCTTGTAGATAGAGAATTTATCCGAACCTGAATGTACGCTCAGCTTAAGGTTCGTCGGCAATCCGTACTTTTGAATCGCAAACGCAATGGCCGCCAGGTCCTCTTCGAACTCCTTGGCAAACTGCTTCACATCGCCCACATAGTCCACGCCCTTGTTGAAGCGTCCGGTAAACTTCGGCGCAATCGTCTGGATGGGAATTTTCTGGTCGGCAATCATCGCCAGAATGATCAGCAGTTCTACTGGCGTCTGCGGCAGGTCTGTCTCATCCATTGAAATCTCCGGAACAAAGCGCCCGTGGCCCTTATTCTGAATCAGGAATTGATAGATCTCTCCCGCATTTTGTACCGCCGCCAGAAACTTGTTGGCAACGCCCTCAACGAATGCCTTGTCTGTCTGAAATGGAATAGCGATCCCAGGAATCGTTACCGTCCCTATTAACTCCGGGTGTGCCGCAACAAATGCCACCACATCCTCTGGCTTGGCCGCCTGGCCGATCATGTCCGCAACATCCAGGGTAAAAAAGTCGCACGGATCAACGAAACGCTGCACTGTCTTCAAGTTGATGTGGTCTGCGTCCAGAAAGTACGGCTTGCTCCAGCCCGTCTCCTTCACCGCGGCATCAGCCGCGTCGCGTGTCTGTACCGGCTCTGTGCCGATGATGGTGTGTTCGCGGTTCGACTTGTTCCATACCGGAACTACCTCAACCCCCACCTCCGCCGCCTTCATGCATGCTGCCAACTGGGCCTTTGCTTGGTGGGCAAACCGGTCGCCCACGCCTATGGAATACTTCGGTAGTTCCAGTGTTTCAAAGACTGCTGTGTTCATTATTTCTCCCCGTGCCATCTCTGCAACTCGCGATTCAACCAAGCTGCACCGCTCCCAAGCATACTGCGCTGGTTATAGGCGCGGCAAATCTGCGCGCCAAAGAGTGACGCTAGGATCGTGATCTTGAGGTAACAAATGTCGCCTTAGCCGTGCCCAATCTGCAGTACATTGAGAGGCATCTTATAACGCTGCATTCAATCCTCAAGCTGCATAAGTAGTGCAATCCCACGTGGGTTATTCAGTTTCCGTGTCTGCAGAAAACCAGGAATCTGATCCAGAAACCTTTGGCTGTGTTCAATTGTCTTGGCCAAGCTCTGCACTAGCTTCACAACATGCTCCACGCCAAATCCATCGCCATAGCGATTCGCCATCCCAATCAACAGCATCTGTGCCAGCGCCACATGCACACACATCGTAAGGTGTTCACTCTCTGCATTCACCCTCTCTCCCTCTGACAACGGTTGAGTTCGTGGCCGGCCGAACGGATACCCGTTTTTAAAAATATGGTTCGTTAGATAATTTTCCATCAGATGAGGATGACGCACCATCAGAGGCCGGTAATATCGCTCGTATCCGTTGACATAAGACCGCAGTACGTCCCCTTCGTTCCTCGCCGTATCCGTCCCAATTCCCCGATGAAAGTCCTCCAGGCACTCCATAAAACGCGTCGGCACCGGAGGCCGCGAGACGCGCAGTTTCAGCAGTTCCACCAATATCTGTAGTTGCTGGTCCGGTTCGCCTTTTATCGCATCCATCGTCGGCCGCACTTTTCCCTGAATCACGACCAGTGCGCTGTCAGAAAGCAGCTTTGCAACCTGCAGCGGATACGCCGCTGACCACTGCTCTGCCGATGTGCTACCGCGTAGCGACTCCAGCCGCTTCGCCAAAATATCCAGTAGATATAGCCGCTGCCATAGTGCATAGTTCCTGTCAGATAGCAGCAATAGCGCATAATCCCGTATTGCAAGTTGAGGTTGATAGCGGCCAGGAAGCCGTTTTGCATCGCGTTGGAATGCGCTATACCGCGCAGCTCCCAGCGACATGCCTATCCCTGTTCCTGCCTCAGAACCGCCTAGTAGATGGGGATTCATCAATGTCAGCCGTGTTGCCTCCGGGCATGAAAGATTCAGCGCATGCTCCATCTCCGTTCCATGCTGTATCACCGCGCGCGGATAGGTCGCGCAGGTCACAGACAGCATCTCTGCGCCAAGCTGTTTCTGGATCCCGCACAAACGCTCGCTATCCAGAAATGGACATTGAGCTTTTCCCGTCAGCGGTATCCGCGCATAATCTGACGTGGTCGATGCCTCGGTATTCAAGACAATCAGGCCCCCTATATGCGGTTTTAGAATCTCTGATGAGCTATATTTCTCATACGTCAATCGGTCGATCGGCACATCCCAGTCCTTACAGCATGTGTCCTCGCATGCGGACCCTATACAACGAAAGCGCCCCCCATACATCGGCTGCAAATACTCTCGCTCGGCCTCCGGTACCCGCTGCCCCGGCAGACGATGCGGATACAAAGGGTCTCCTGGCAGTATCGCTGGCAGACCCTGGACAGCCGAGAACGGTCGCTGAGTCGCATCAGGGGCAACGACCTGCTTCCGTTTGTTGCCCTCTTCATCCACAGAGGAAAGCTGCGGGGCTGCTCGTAGGGCCATCGACGCCTTCCATGAAAAAATAATGAGAAAACTCCCTCATCATTCTTTATGTGCAATCAAGTGACCAAACGACGCCCATGCAGATTGGAAGATTCGCACCAGAAACGAAGTTGCCAACCTAACTCCGCCATACTGCAATAGCCCTTCCTGCCTCTTGAAACTGCCCAGACACACCCTTAGACCAAACTCATACTTCAGACGAGCTACATCCTCTCGCCCCCCACGGTTGTCCTGTCGAAACGATACCTTCGCTATCTTCCCTGCAACGCTCCCACAACTTCAGGGGTATTGCTCGAATCCTTGAACCGTCCCTCGTACGCCCACAGACCCAGCCCCGGGTTCGAAATGAAGAAAATCTCCTCGCCATCTACCGCGTTCCAACCGTCCACGAGCTTCGTCGGATCGTACTTCGCTGTGTACTTGTTAAGGTCGCCATACTCAAAGTGAGCGCCCTCGATCTCTTGCCGCGTCAGATGTCCCGGGCAATAACGAATCTTGAAGCGCCCCTCGCTCGATCCGTGGATTAGGTGCGCCGCAGCCGACAAATTGCCAGCAAGTGTGGGGTCGTTCTTCACCGCCTCCAGCGTCGCCGGAGTCCCGCAGTACCCATATTTGCGGATCAGCATGTCGATTGTCGGGTCTTCGCCAAACTCATGTACTCCCGGTGCCAGCACAATTAACTCCGCGTCGTCGGCCAGCGCCATCCGCGTTCGATAGACGCTCTTGTTGCCCAGCCATGTGCTCTTGTACTCGTGTTCATCCAGCAGCACCACCGCCTTGTGTATCTCGCGGTCCATCATCAGAAAGTTCACCTTTAAGCTCAACTCCGCCGCCAGTTCGAAGCACTCCGCATCGTCACCAATGAAAAGCCCGTTCAGCGCCAGCTTGCCCGCCGCATTCTTCGAGACGACGGTCTGTACATAAACGATCTGCGGCAGCAGATGACCAAAGTGCTCGCTCGCATAGTTCAACACGCGACGCACCGGCGTATCCGCCCGCCCCATCATCCGCTCCATCCCGTACACCGCGCCCAGGAAATGGCTGCGATGGATGCCCAGCACCCCCCCTGTGCCGACAAATATATTCTTGTTATAGTTGGCAAACCCAACCACCTCGTGCGGCACCACCTGGCCCATCGATAGGATCAGATCATGCCCTCCGTCGCGCAGCAGCTTGTTCACCTGAGCCGGCCACGAATAGTCCAGTTTGCCCTCGCTCACATCATTCACAAACGAGCCCGGGATCTCGCCCAATGTCACGATGTCGTTGCGCCAGTCGTGTACCCGGAACAGGTCGCGGGGTGTCGGCCCAAACATTGTCTGAATCTCATGGTCGGTCATCGGCTTGTGTGTGCCCAGTGCGGGCAGTACATCAGTCAATGCGTCGCCGTAGTAGTTCCACGCATACTCCGTCAGCTTACCCGCCATGGCATGCATCCGCGTAAAGTCCGGTGGCACGGCAAGCACTTTCTTGCGCACTCCCAGCTTGTCGAATGCGCTGGCAAGCGCTGCTTTGATCTCGATAGGAGTAAATTCAGTGGTCGGCGATCCCGCGGCAAAGTAGAGGCTCATATTCTTAATTCTACTCGCCCCGAGCCCCAGTTGGCAGGGCTCAACTCAGCCTGCGCTTCGCTCCTGTATCCACGAATCTTCAAGGAATTTGTCCGACTTCAAATTGGTGGGCGAGGCGGGAATCGAACCCACAACCACCAGCTTAGAAGGCTGGTGCTCTATCCAATTGAGCTACTCGCCCGCGGTTACAGCAGAGTTCCCTGCCGGCCATCCATGCTGCAAGGACGCATCCGTACATGCCCCGCAGTAATTGTAGCTGCAACCGCACGCATCCCGGCCCAAACACGATCCTCGTTAGGCACCGCCAAGGTGCAACCGCTACTCATCCGCACGTCATCAACATGACCCAACGGCGCATATATTGCCCTCGCAACACCTGCCAGCGCAACCGCATCATCAAACAATGATGAATATTCATCCTAGGGCCATACGGGAACCCCTTTGCTTGCAACATCGCCTGTGACGCGGCGCACAGACAATCCAGCCCTCCATAGTCGAGTGTAATAATGAATTATAAATTGTCGCGAGACGCAGCTTAGCGGCATGGATAACCCGCACCGTGGCCGGATGGCGGAATGAATCGCACGCACTCAGTCTGTTGAACGTTTCTGCTCGCTTAGGACTGACTCTGCCTGACGCCATCCCCTCTCAGCTCCACTCCGAGATATCCCTGCCCTATGGAGGATTTACTGATGAAGCAAGGCGTAAAGGAAACACCGCTTGCAGAAGATGCAGGCTCTACCTCGACCCCAACGAAATATACCTACTTCTTTGGCGGCGGCAAAGCCGAGGGAAATGGTCGCATGAAGGATATTCTCGGCGGTAAGGGCGCTGGTCTCGCCGAGATGACTAACGCTGGACTGCCTGTACCCCCGGGATTCACCATTCAGACAGAAGCTTGTCGCGAATACATGCGCGGAAAGTTGAACCCGCAGATCAATGTCGAGATGCTCGACGCGCTCAAGCGCCTCGAGAAGATGCAAGGTCAGGAACTGGGCGCGCCTGAAAATCCATTGCTCGTCTCGGTTCGCTCCGGAGCCAAGTTCTCCATGCCCGGCATGATGGACACCATCCTCAACCTCGGCCTCAACGACCGTTCGGTCGAAGGCCTTGCCCGAGGCAGTAACGATCCCCGTTTTGCCTACGACTCCTATCGCCGCCTCATCCAGATGTTCGGCTCCGTAGTCCTCGACATTAGCAAGAAAAAGTTTGAACACATCTTTGACAGCGCCAAGGCACGCGAGCGAGTCAAAATGGATTACCTGCTCAGCGCCAAGGCCCTCAAGGAGGTCGTCGTCGAGTATAAGAAGCTGGTCAAGAAAGAAAGTGGCAAGGATTTCCCCCAGAACCCGCTGGAGCAATTAGTCGCGACCCGCGATGCCGTCTTCCGCAGTTGGAACAGCGAGCGCGCCAAAACCTATCGCCGCATTAACCGTATCGACGACTGGCTGGGTACCGCGGTCAACGTTCAGTGCATGGTCTTCGGCAATATGGGCGACAGCTCCGGCACAGGCGTCGGATTCACCCGCAATCCTGCCACCGGCGAACACGCCTTCTTCGGCGAGTACTTGATGAATGCACAGGGCGAGGACGTCGTCTCCGGTATCCGCACGCCCAATCCCATTAGCGAACTCGAACGCGCCATGCCCAAGGTCTATGAACAGTTGCGCACATGCACCTGGCGAATGGAAAAACACTACCGCGATATGCAGGACTTCGAGTTCACCATTCAGGACGGCAAGCTCTACATGCTGCAAACCCGCAACGGTAAGCGCACCGGCCTCGCTGCTGTACGCGTCGCAATCGACATGGTGAAGGAGGGCCTCATTACCAAGGAAGAGGCCGTCATGCGCGTAGAACCCGATCAGATTTACGACTTCCTCGTCCCACGCCTGGTGGAGAAGGGCGAGAAAATCGAAGTCCTCGCCACCGGCCTGCCAGCCTCGCCCGGTGCAGCCGTCGGTCAAATCGTCTTCACCGCAGAGGATGCAGTCAAGGCCCGTGCCACGGGGGCCTTCAAAGACATCATCCTCGTTCGCGGAGAAACCACGCCAGAGGACATCGCCGGCATGGAGGTCGCATCCGGCATTCTCACCTCACGCGGCGGCATGACCTCTCACGCCGCCGTCGTCACCCGCGGCATGGGTAAGTGCTGCGTCGCCGGAGCAGGCGATTGCGTGGTTGACGAGGCCAAGAAGGAGTTGCGCGTCAAGGGTCACACCTATCGCCACGGCGACTGGCTCTCCCTCGACGGCACCACAGGACGCGTCATCGCCGGCCAGTTGAAGACACTTCCCGTCCAACCCAACGATGCTGACCTGGTCACCTTCATGAGCTGGGCAGACCCTCTGCGCAAGCTCAAGATCCGTGCCAACGCCGACATCCCACGCGATGCCAAGCAAGCGCTCCTATTCGGCGCAGAAGGCATCGGCCTCTGCCGCACAGAGCATATGTTCTTTGCCGAAGACCGCATCGAACACATGCGCACCATGATTCTCTCCACCAACGAGAAGGATCGCCGCCTTGCGCTCAAGAAGCTGCTACCCATGCAGCGAGCGGATTTCCTCGGTCTCTTCAAGGCCATGGGGCCGCTTCCTGTCACTATCCGCCTGCTCGATCCTCCGCTGCACGAGTTCCTCCCCAAACGCGAAGATCTGCTGGTTGAGATCTCGCACCTGCAAGACACCAAACCTCGCTCGCCCAAGCTTAAGGCCCTGCGCCCTCTGCTGGCGCGTGTCCAGGAATTGCACGAGACCAACCCCATGCTCGGGTTGCGCGGATGCCGTCTTGGTATCGCCTTCCCCGAGATCACCGAAATGCAGGTGCGCGCCATGATCGAGGCCGCCGTCATCATCAAGAAGAAGGGCGGAGCACCACACCTCGAGATCATGGTTCCACTTACTGCCACCATCGAGGAGATGCGCAATCAGGCAACCATCATTCGTCGCGTCGCCGCCGAAGTCTTCAAGGAGAAAGGTGCCAAGGTCGACTACATGGTGGGAACCATGATCGAACTACCACGCGCCGCTCTCACTGCGGATAAAATCGCCGAGGAGGCCGAGTTCTTCAGCTTCGGGACCAACGACCTTACCCAGACCACCTTTGGCATCTCGCGCGATGACATCAATAACTTCCTGCCTGCCTACATGAAGGCCGGAATCTTCAAGCAGGACCCATTCGCCACGCTCGACCAGGCGGGTGTGGGCCAACTCATCGAGATGGCCACCGACCGTGGTCGCAGCACACGTCCCAACCTTAAGGTCGGCGTCTGCGGTGAACATGGCGGCGATCCGGAGTCCGTCAAGTTCTGCCACCGCGCCGGACTAAACTACGTCTCTTGCTCACCCTTCCGCCTCCTGGTGGCAAGGCTGGCGGCGGCGCAGGCAGGGCTCCAGGAGAAGCAGGACGGACATGAACTCACCGATCTGCTGCGCAACTCCGGCTCTGGAACGCAATAATCGCTTTACTTTGCTTCGATCTGCCGCCGTTGACCGCACTCAAAGGGTCAGCGGCGGCCTCGTCTTACTGAACAATTGATTTCTGTTTCCACTGTCCCATGACCCACCCAGCCAGCACCAATTCCCAATCCGCCTCGCCCCTTCACTTCCGCCTCGCAACCGAAGCAGACATCCCGCGCCTAGTCCCCATGATCAACGCCGCCTTCCTCGTCGAGACGTTTCTCGAAGGCACGCGCACAGATGTGGAACGGCTCACTGTCTACTTCCGCAAAGGCGAATTCCTGCTTGCCGAAGATGCCTCCGGCCAGCTCATCGGCAGCATCTATACCGAGCTACGCCTGCCCCGCGGCTATCTCGGAATGCTTGCCATCGACCCTGCCCGACAGCGCTCCGGCCATGGCAGCACCCTCCTGGCTACCGGCGAGGAGCATCTGCGCAACAAGGGCTGCACGGCCGTCGATATCAGCGTCATCGAATGGCGCACCGAGCTGCCCCCCATCTATCGCAAACTCGGCTACGTCGAAACCGGCCTCCAGGACTTCCAGCCCTCCCAGAAGCTCAAACCCGGCGTCCCACCTTGCCGCATCATCGTCATGTCCAAACCCCTCTAACCGGCCGCATCCTTTCCGCGCTACGCGCTATAATGAACTCAGTTCTTTGAGTGCCAACAGCATGTTTCAGCCAGCCCCGGATGGGGGCGTCACGGCTTCGACGGGATTGCTAGCGGCAGAGAGGCATGCCGGGGTGGGTACACCCGTAATCGCGCCCAAAACCATAAGTGCCGAACCTCAGTTCGCTCTTGCTGCCTAATTAATTAGACAGCCGATCGCCTCCGCTTCGCCTATGGGCGGAGTCCGATCGTCGCACAGTAGGCTGGCCTGAACTGCTCCGTCTGAGCGGAAC